>Ga0070737_10000609_pt1 | contig 69841 bp, 62 predicted proteins | sample Coa_R1_10_FD_66438 | JGI IMG/M metagenome (GOLD analysis project Ga0070737, IMG submission 66438) | Surface soil microbial communities from Centralia Pennsylvania, which are recovering from an underground coalmine fire - Coalmine... | ecosystem: Environmental > Terrestrial > Soil > Unclassified...
CTAGCTCGGCCAGCAGAGTCCAGGCGGTGACCCCATCCACTCCCGGCATGGTCGTCAGCCGCTCCATCAAGGCTTGCTGCGGCTGCAGGCGCTGCTCAATCTCTTCTTCAATCTCATTGCGCTTCTTCTCCACCCGCTCCAGATCATCCAGCAACTCCCGCGTGCCGAATTCCTTGCGGCGCGCCTTTTTCTCACCTTTGTCGTTAAACACCAGCACACAGGCGGTGATGGAGTCCTTGTGCACATCCATTCCGCAACAGCGGCGGTAGACTACCTGCATACCGAACCTCCTCTGCCGCTGCCCGAAAGGCGCCTGCAAGAAAAACAAAAATTCCTTCTCGTGCTCTCCACCGCAGGGCGGAGGACACACTTCGTTGTGCCACAGCCGGCGCCCGGACCAGATTCACGTACGAGCTCGTAGCCCAGATCGACACCGATATCGGTTCGTCCAGCGGCTACCGCCAGCATGGCGCAAACCGCCGGCGTTTTCATCCCCCGTTGTGCCGCTCCCGCCTGGGCGGCATCGGGGAGTCACGTCTTTTTTTCCAAAATTCGCGCAATCTCCACAATAAGTTAGCCATTCCCGCGAACGGATCGCCTTAGTCGCTCATCTACTCTGGAGGTCGGAAGTGAACTATGACTCTCCCGGCAAGACGAGTAATCCTCGCATACAAGAATTTCGCGGCCAACCGGCACATCAGCCACATCGGCTTGGGCGTGGCCGCTATGAACACCTCCAAAACGTTGCGGCACAATGGCTATACCGTCGATGTCCTGCCTATTGTCAATGCCGCCGAACTGGAGGCCCGTCTCTCTCCTGAGGTTTCCCATGTGGTCGTCTCGGCCCCGTGGATTCCCACGGCCGATTGGCAGCGCATCGTGCGGCGCTTTCCCGATATCCGCTTCGCCGTCAATTGCCACTCCAATGTCGGCTTCCTGCAGGCCGATTCCAACGGTGTCAAACTCGTCCGCGAAGCCATGGAACTGGAATGCGGCGTCTGGAACTTTCACGTAGCCGGAAACAGCGCCAAGTTCTGCCGCTGGGTCCGGGATACGTATCGCACCCCTTGCCAATACCTGCCAAACCTCTATTACCTCGAACCTGCACCTGCGCCTCGCCGCCCTCTCTTCTCCGGAGAGTGCCTGCGCATCGGCGCCTTTGGCGCCACCCGCCCGCTGAAGAACTTCATGAGCGCCGCCGGCGCCGCCATCGAAGTTGCCGCGCAACTGCACGCGCAACTCGAGCTATGGGTCTCGGCCGGCCGCACCGAAGGTGGCGGAGGCATTCTCGAGGCGGTCCGCTCCATGATCGCCGGTCTCCCCAATGTCCGCCTGGTCGAATCCGGCTGGCAAAGCTGGCCCAAGTTCCGCGTCACCGTACGTCACATGCATCTGTTGCTGCAGCCCAGCTACACCGAATCCTTCAACATGGTCACGGCCGATGGCATCGCTGAAGGAGTCGCCTCAGTCGTCTCCGAAGCCATTGACTGGGCCCCCCATCACTGGAAGGCCCCGATCGACGACGTCCAGCAGATCGCCCGCGTCGCCCGCTATCTTCTCGCCGACCCCCATGCCCCCGAAGACGGTCTCGCCGCCCTCGATCGCCATAACCGCGAGGGCCTCCATGCCTGGAAAGCTTTTCTGAGCAACTGATACTCAGCACAGAAACACAGACGCATGGAGAATTTTCGAAACGAACTCCTCCGTGCCCTTCGTTACCTCCGTGGACTCAGGTTTTTTGCTTTTACTTTTGTTTTTCTCTGCGTCTCCGTGCCTCTGTGGTAAATACTTCCCCCGCTTCTCTCACCAAAAAACCCATCTTCGGATGCGACGGCTCCATGCTTGCCCTCACCCCGAACTCTTCCAGCGCTTCACTCGTGGTGGGACCGATCGAAGCCACGAAGATGTTGCGCAGCCGCGCCTGTGCCTGCTCCGCCAGTCCCTCCTCTTCTGCTACCCGCAGCAAATGGTCGATTTGTACCGCCGTGGTAAACAGAACGGCTTCGAATTTTCCGGCTGCCAGGCCATGCACTGCTTCGCGCAGCGGTCCGCGATCGTCCGGCAGCGCCCATTGATAGACCCGCACCGCAGTCACGCTCGCTCCACGCGCTTCCAGCCCTTGAATCAGGTTTGGGTTTGTTCGTCCATATTCCTGCACCGCGATCCGCCGCTCCGGCCGCCCTTCCGTTACCGCCAGCACCTCCCGCCAGGTATTCGGCTCGGGAGCGATCAGCGCCGGCGCCAATCCCATCTCCCGCAGAGCCGCTGCCGGCTTCGGCCCGCGGGCCACTACCGTCACCTTCCGCAGGCCCTCCACAAACGCGTTCGCGCCATAGCGCGCTTCGAGCAGCCGCTGCAACTGCCGCGTCCCGATTCCCGTCAGCAGAATGACCATGTCAAATTCACCAGCGAACAGGCGCTCGGCGAAGCCGAACGCTTCCGCGTTCTCCTCAAGCGGCGCCTCGCGCATCGAAGGCGCCGCAAACGGAACCCCTCCCTGCTTCCGAATCAGTTCCGCCATCTCCTCCGCCCGCCTGCTCTCCAATGCCAAAACCCGCGCCCCTTCAAATCCCATAGTGGGATTCTAAACCCACCCCGAGGTGCGCCTGTTTCCTGAAACGCGTTTGTCATAGTCCCCTTAAGGACATAGCGCCAAATGTATGGCATCACACAACCGCTTGGCGCAATTTTTGGCAACATAGGGAGTCGAATCGCACATGTCAGCACGGCCCCAGCACGGTTGGCAGCACGGGTTTGAGGTGCTTGCCAACGCGCCGCTACCATGTCACGAACTGGATGCGGGCGGCAGGATCGTACGTGTAAATCCCGCGGTATGCCGCCTGATGGGTATGCCGGAACGCGAACTTCTCGGCCGCTTTGTCTGGGACTTTGTGGTGCCCGCCGAGCGCGATGCCAGCCGCGACCGCATCCTGAAAAATCTCGCGGGCGACGATCCTATCGGCCCGATTGAGCGTACCTGGGTCCGCCCCGATGGCGAGCGGCTCACTCTCGAATTACATACTTGCCACATTCGCGACCCGCAAGGCCGCGTCATCGGTTTGCGCACGTTCGTTCTCGATGTAACACGCCGCGTGCGCGCTGAAGAAGCCTTGCGGAAGGTCCAGGAGACGCTGGAAAACCGGATTCAGGAACGAACCGCCGAACTGGAACTGGCGAATCAGTTTCTGCGCCGCGAAATGGAGGAGCGCCAGCAGGCCGATCAGCAGCGCCGCCGCCTGGAAGCCCAGGTGCAGCACACGCAGCGGCTCGAAAGTTTGGGAGTGCTTGCCGGCGGCATCGCCCACGACTTCAACAATCTCCTCGCCAGCATTATGGGTTACGCCAGCCTCGCCTGCATGGAGTTGCCCGAAGGCTCTTCTCCCCGCCGCGCGCTGGACCAGGTGCTCACGGCAGCCCAGAGCGCGGCTGACCTCACGCAGCAAATGCTGGCCTATTCCGGCCGCGGCACTTTCGTGCTCGAAACTTTCAACCTCACCCAGTTGATCGAAAGCGTCGTCCGCCTGCTCGAGTCCACCGTTCCCAAAAAGGCTGAGTTGCGCCTGCGGCTGGAGCCGATCCTCCCCTCCATTCACGCCGATGCCAGCCAGATTCGCCAGGTAGCCATGAACCTGATCACCAACGCCGCCGAGTCGCTGGGCGATAAGCCTGGCTTCGTGGAAGTAACCACTAGCGTCGAATGGGTGGCCGGCGCCCCCCCGTACCACGCCGCTCTCACGGAAGGCGTAGATCCCCTCCCTGCCGGCGAGTATGTCTGTCTTCAGGTTTCCGATTCCGGCTGCGGCATGGACGAACAGACCCTCAGCCACATCTTCGATCCCTTTTTCACCACCAAGTTCACGGGCCGCGGCCTCGGCCTCGCGGCCGTGCTCGGCATCGTTCGTGGCCACAACGGCTGCATCCAGGTAAATAGCCTGCCCGGAAAGGGCACTACCTTCCGCGTCATGTTTCCGGCCGTGCCGCTGGAAGTTCCCGGCAAGCCCGACAGCGCCTCCGATCTGGACTCGTGGCGCGCCGAAGGCATCGTGCTCGTAGTTGAAGATCAGCCCGCCATCCAGGAGCTCGCCCGCACAATTCTCGAGCGCGCCGGCATCACCGTCATCACGGCAAACGACGGCAAAGAAGCCGTCGCCGTCTTTGCCGACCACGCCCCTAACATCCACGCCGTTCTGCTCGATCTCAATATGCCCGGTATGGATGGCGTCGAAGTGCTCCACCATATCACCGCCATCAGCCCCGAGGTGCGCGTAGTGCTTTCGAGCGGCTTCAACGAGCAGGAAGTCACCACCCGCTTCGAAGCCTGCAAACCCGCCGCCTTCCTCCGTAAACCGTATCATCCCTGGGAATTGCTCGCCCGCATCCGCGCGATCTGGTAGGGGCCGGAGCCGCGAGCGTGAGCGGGCCTTCCCTGGCACAATAAAACCAGTGCGCCTTCTCCTCGCCGAAGATGATCCTCGAGTGGCCGCGTTCGTCGCCAAAGGCCTGCGGGAACAAACCTACGCCGTCGATCTCGCTGCCGATGGCGAACAGGCCGTGTACCTGGCTTCCGTCAACGAGTACGACCTCATCATCCTGGATATCATGCTGCCCGTCAAAGATGGCCACGCGGTTTGCCGCGAACTGCGCTCAGCCGGCATGCGCACCCCCATCCTCATGCTCACCGCCCGCGGCAGTGTGGATGACCGTGTTACCGGGCTCGATAGCGGCGCGGACGATTACCTCACCAAGCCCTTCGACTTCAAAGAACTGCTTGCCCGCTTGCGCGCGCTCCTGCGCCGCGCCGCCGTTTTCCGCCCCGCGGTGATTCAGGTGGCCGATCTCTCCATCAACACGGCCAGCCACGCCGTGGTCCGCGCCGGCCGGTCCATCAGTCTAACCGCCAAAGAATACGCCTTGCTCGAATTTCTCGTCCTCAACCAGGGCCGCGTGGTCGGCCGCGAGCAGATCGCGCAGCACGTTTGGGACGAAAACTTCGACCCCCTTTCCAATATTATTGACGTCTACATCAAGCGCCTCCGCGCGAAAATCGACGCCGGGTCCGCCCATCGCCTCATTCACACCCGCCGCGGCGAAGGCTATATCCTGGCGGCCCACGTAAGCGCGACCCCTCAGCCGCCTGCCTGGAGCCGCGCCGATGTTTAAAACCCTCCGTGCCCGGCTCACCGCCTGGTATCTCGCGTTTTTCCTGGTTTCGTTCGCCGTGTTTTCCTTGTTGCTCTATGCCGCTCTTTCGCGCGCGCTCGAGCGCCGCCTCGACCAGAACCTCGCCTCCCAAGCCAACACCGCCACCGCGCTCATGCGCGAAGAACTCGACGAAATGCGTGGCGATGCTTTGCGCGCCGCCAAAGACGTTCTTTCCGAAATGCAGCCGCGCGATAATCTGATCGCCATTTTGGAAGGAAACGCTCCGCTTGCCGCGTCGGGACCCATCACAGGCCCGATCTTCGGTCCTGGCTTGGCTAGTCCCGATCCGCCGGCCGCCAACTCTCCGGCAACCTGGGCCTTGCCCCGGTGGGGAAGCCATGGCGCCCGCGCCGTCGCCAACCGCTTCACCTGGTCCAATCGGGCCTTCGCGATCGTGGCCATCTCCCCGCTCGATTTCATCGCCGCGGACTTGCAGACGCTCCGCCAGGCGCTACTGCTGGCTGTGCTGCCGCTATTGGCTCTTGCCGCCTTCGGCGGCCATTTACTCGCGCGCCGCGGCCTCGCCCCCCTCGCAGCCATGTCCGCGCAAACCCAGCGCATCACCAGCGAGAACCTGAGCGCTCGCCTGGCGATCGGCAATGCCGCCGAAGAAATGGCTCTGCTCGCCACCTCCTTCAATGCCCTGCTCGCCCGTCTGGATCAGTCCTTCGATACCATGCGACGCTTCGTTCAGGATGCCTCCCACGAAATTCGCACTCCCCTCGCCGTGATTCGCGGCGAAGCCGATGTGGCCCTCTCGCGCGCCCGCGCCGCCTCCGAATACCGCGAATCGCTCGCCGTCATCCAGGAAGAGTCCCGCCGCCTCTCGCGCCTGGTGGAGGACCTGCTCAATCTCGCGCGCGCCGATGCCGGTCGGGTCCAGCTTCGCCTCGAGAATCTCTACGTCAACGACCTGGTCGCCGAATGCTGCCGCTCCGTCGAGCCTCTGGCCGCCGCCCGCAATCTGACGCTTGCCTGCAACGCCTCTGCCGATATCCCCTTCCGCGGCGATGAAGAACTCCTCCGCCGCATGGTTCTGAACCTGCTCGATAACGCGATCCGCTACACCCCGCCCGGCGGCAGGATCTCGGCAGCGGTGGAATCGCAAAACGGCGAAATCCGTATCCGCGTCGCCGATACCGGCATCGGCATCCCTCCTGAATCGGTTCCCCACGTCTTCGAGCGCTTCTACCGCGCCGATCAGTCCCGCTCCCGCAACGGTTCCACCGCCGGCTCTTTCGGCCTGGGCCTTTCGATTGTCAAGTGGATCGCCGAATCGCACCATGGGGTGGTCGAGCTGGCCAGCCAGCCGGGCGCCGGCAGCACCTTTACGGTCAGGCTGCAGAGCTGAGTTTCGCTTACAGCTTTACTTCCGAACTTTTCAAATTTACTGGCGCGGGCGCTTTCGGCACAGGCGGAGCGGGCGGCGCTGCGGGCGCCGGGGGTGCAGGCGCCCCGGCGTTGCGCGCGCTCCCTTGCTTGCGCACTGCCACCGAGCCACGGTCGGCGACGATGCGGATCAAGGGGCCATCGCCCTGCGCGCCGCGCAGAACGGCGGCGCGGCCTTCCACCTGGGTTTCGATAGGATCCCCAAAATCATTTACGGCGTCGCCGCGATATGCAGTAGCCTGCAGTTGAAAAGCGGCTTTCTCGGGGAGGACTAATTCGATGGCGCCAGAGCCGGAATGGGCATCGATGCGCGGCAGGGGCACGTGGCCCGGCTGCAAATCTACGTCGCCTCGCACGCTTTCAAGCGTGAGCGAATCGGTGAAACCTTCCAGATGAACGTCGCGGGACTGCGTCACCAGGCGCACCGGGCCTACCAGGTTCGAGCCGCTGAAGTCGCCCAAATCCATGCTGATGCTGCCGGGCAGCGCCGCGGCCCGGACTTCCATACGGGGACCGGCGAGCTGCAGCGCGCCGTTGATGCTCTTGAACGCCAGGGAACCCACATATTGGCCGTTCAGCGTCACCTGCCCGGTCACGTTTTGGACATCGACATCGGAGCCGCGACCCTCAACGTCCAGATTGCCCTGGATCGTATCCGCCGCAATCGTCTCGCTGCGGCCGATCTCCACCCGGACGTTGCCGATGACGCGGGCGAGCCGCGCATCGCCGCGGGCTCCGCGCAGGTCCACATCGCCGTTGATATCCGTAATCTCGTAGTCGGCGTTGCCTCCGTATGCCTCTACGGCCATTCCACGGGGAACCGTGATGTCCAGTTCGCCGGTGATTCGTTCATCCGCCGGCGCGCGCTCCTGGTGTGAAGTCACCAGCACCCGGTCCCCCTGCGGCACAATATCCACCGGCGTTTGCCCGTCGGTGCGCTCGGCGTCTTCGCGCTTGTAGGCGCGGATGAACTTGCGGCCGTTGATCGTAATCTCCTGCGTATCCGCGCCATTCAGGTGAATCGTGCCGCGGGGATTCTCGAAAACGATGCGCGTGGCGCCGGCGGCCGATGCCCTGGATGCGACGGGGAATTCGAACTGTTCTCCGAAGATTTCCGGCGTCAGATGAATTCCATGGCGGTTGATTTCAAAGAGCCCCATGCCCGCCAGGCAGATGAGGATGACAAGCACGATCTCACCCGCGCCCAGGCCCGCCTCGCGGCTGGCGCGCCAGATTAAAACTTCGATCAAGCGCAGCACGCCCCAGCCGATCAGCAGGAAAGGCCACCACGTGGCGAGCAGATCGAAGAGCGGGGCTTCGGGATGAAGATTCCGCCAAAGGAACAGCGCGCCCAAAAGCAGCAGGAGCAGCGGCCCCGCCAACGATCGGGATCTCATTGGGGTCTTTCTCCCCGCCCCAGCAGACTGAGCAGCCCGAGCACGATCAGCAGCACCGGCCACGTCTTGCCGAAACCGTAAGGCGTGAAGTTATTCAGCGCGAACAGTACGCCCACGGTAATCAAAATGATCGGCCCGCGGATGGCGCGAATCAAAGACGTATCCGTCATCTGCTCAGTCTCCCGCCGGAGCCATCGCCGGCTACGCGGGAGTACAGCAAATACGCTCCGGCGGCGATCAGCAGCACCGGCCAATACCGCGCCAGATAGGCGAAATCGAAAAGATTCAGCGTGTGCAGAAGCAACAGGATTCCCAGCAGCACCAGCGCCACTCCGGCAACCGGAGCGCCGCTGCGGGCTCCTTGCAGATTCACCAGTCCCGAATATTCATCGACGGGCAGGCCCGCCCGCCGTTTCCGTGCCGTGTGATACGCCTCGAAAGCCATGTAGAAGATCCAGGCCGTCAGCACGAACGCAAAGATCGTCTCGGAGGCATCGCCCGGATTCGAGTTCAATATCGAAATGATAATTCCAAAAATAATGGCGTGGACCAGACCCTTGGCGTACTGGCCGTTGTAAATTGCGCCGACTCCAGGAATAAACCCCAGCGCTAACGCCAGGCCCGGGTGGGCGTCGGCATGGGGCGCGGTGTGGGCCGCGGTATGAGGAGCCGAATAAGAGGATGTCTGGGGGCCGGAACGGGCGAAGGCCGCATAACCGGCGGTGGGCGGGGCGCTCCCGCGGGGCGGCGGCGCCGTCTCCGGTTCGGGATGCGGCGGGGTGGCGGGGGCGGGCGCATGCTCGGGGCAAAACACCGTCCCGTAGGCATCGCGCCGGCACTGGCCGCATACCGCTTTCCCGCAAGTCCGGCAATAAGCAGTGGCCGGAATATCCGGATGGTTCTGGCAATTCATAGTCGTTCTCTTGTCATGGCGTTCGGCTATGCCCAGCCGCGGGGTTCGGCTCGGCACTGGAGGCGGGCAGGCGATGCTGTTCCGTAGTGGAAGCGCCCGCTCCGGGCTGCGTCCGGGTGTCCGCCGATTGCTGCTGCCATTCCCGCAACGTGGCGCGGATCTGATAGATGAATTTCAGATTATCGTAAAACTTTTCGGTGCGTTCCCAAAGCCGGTCCACCCGGCCTTCCACGCCCGCCCAGACTACCGCCGGGGAAAGGTCCGTGGGTTGAAACTGGTGCACTTTCGGCATAATCATCGCAAACGATAAAACGGTAAGCGCCATTCCCATGGCGAAGCGCGGCTCGAGCAGCGGATGCAGCACCCGCCGGAACCATCCCGCCCGCTGGTGGCGCCACGGCGGATCGAACAGGATTTGGCTGATCAGCTCCTGCGGCGGCTCGACCGTTTCGGCCCGTTCCATGAACTCCACTGCGGCGGCCCCGTCCCGCGCCAGTTCGGCGCAGTTGCGGCACTCCGCCAGATGCCGTTCCACCGCCGCCCGTTCCACGGGCGCCAGCGTGCCATCCACGTAGTCGCAGAGCAGGATTTCTACATCCGCGCAGTTCATACCGCCAGCTTCCGGTTGCGCAGCAGGCGGCCCAATTCCGCCCTGCCGCGGTTGATACGGGACTTCACCGTGCCTTCGGGAATGTCCAGCACCTGAGCAATTTCCCGATACTCCATTTCCTGCAGATCGCGCAGAATCACCGCTTCGCGCAGGTCCGGCGAAAGCTTTTCGAGCGCCGCCTGTAAGACTGCGCTCGCTTCCCGACCGGCCAAAACCTGGTCCGGACGCGTCACCGGCCCGTGCTCTTCAATCACCGGCAGGCGGTCTTCGATGGAATCGGTGGCGCGGTCCTGGCGCGTGCGCCGGTAGTGATCGATCAGCAGATTGCGTGTCAGCCGGGCCAGCCATGTGTTCAACGAGCCTTCCGAAGAGCGGAAGGTCTTCAGGGTGCGGAACACGCGCAGAAACACTTCCTGCGTCAGATCCTGCGCTTCGGTGCCGCTGCCGGTGAACCGGTAGCAAAGCGCGTAAACCTGACGCGTGTGCGTCCGCACGAATTGCTCCCAGGCCGTTTCGTCTCCGCTCAGGCAGCGGGCGACAATGCTAGATTCCGGATCCAAACGTCGAACGCCTGCCGCGTCGCGCGCAGCGGCTTGATTGCCGATCCACCCCGTATTTCCAAGACCCACCGCCGCGGTTGCCATAGCTCGTCTTTCAATAATGAGAAACGAGGCTTTATCATGATAAGTTCAATTTTTCCACCACGCCAGCCTGCATGCTAGTCCCTGGCGGCGGGGTGCCGGAGGCTCCCATTCGAAGCCGCGTCTGGAAGCGGACAGCAGCCGTTTCGGCAGCTATAGCCGCCTTTTGGTTGTATCACGCTCTGGCCCCTTTGGGACCCAAGTGGTGGGTGCGGGTGCCCCCTTTTGCCTGGTCCGTTCCCGTAGATCTTATTTCGGTATATGTAGTATATATTTGGCGGCAGTGTCGAGACGACCATTTACAAAATGTAGTAATTAAGGCGTACTGGAGTCTGGGAGGGATACAGTTTTCGGACTGGGCGATGGAGTTGGGATGAAATGCCCCTTTTGTAGCAACCTGGAAGACAAAGTCGTCGACTCCCGCGAAAGTAAGGAAGGGGATGCCATCCGCCGCCGCCGCGAATGCCTGGCCTGTGAGCGACGCTACACCACTTATGAGCGCATCGATGAAGTGCCGTACATGGTGATTAAGAAGGACGGGCGGAGAGAGAAGTTCGACCGCCAAAAAGTGCTGGCGGGACTGTTGAAAGCTTGCGAGAAGCGTCCGGTAAGCATGGGGAAGTTATCGGAATTGGTAAACCGGGTGGAAACGAAAGTCGGCGATTCACCCGACCGGGAACTAACTACGACTGAAATAGGAGAATTCCTGATGGAAAATCTCAAAAGCCTGGACAAGATTGCGTACGTGCGGTTCGCGTCGGTATACCGCGACTTTCAGGACGAAGAGGCATTCTTCAACGAATTGAAGAACCTGATGCGCCAAAAACTGCTTTGAGGCGCGCGCCAGGGATCACACATCCGACCGGTGGTCTGTAACCTTGCAGGATTCCAAGCATCTCTTAAAATAGAACTTAACTTTGTTTCGGAATGGTGGTATGATCAGTCGAAAGTCGGTCTATTACAGAGGGGTCGGCTTTCCCGACAATTTAAGCCGGTTCAGCAGCGCAAAATTTTGAACCCAGTTTCCCAGCTTGGCGGTCGACGCGAGACCGTCTGGGGAGGTAAGTCTTAGTGGACCAATTCGAGGATCAGTTTCTTCCAGATAGCCCGGAAAACCTGGGCCTCAACTTCGAAGACGAAGCGAAGTTCTTCGATGCGGACGCCGCGGTTGAAAGCGAGTTTCTGCAGCCGCATCCGCAAGAAGAATCGATCTACACGGACGATCCGGTACGCGTTTATCTGCGCGAGATGGGTGCCGTTCCTCTGTTGACCCGCGAAGGGGAAGTCGATCTGGCCCGCCGCATGGAGCGCGGGAAATTGCGCATGCAGAAAGCCATCAGCCGCTCCGCCCTGGTACACCGGGTAGTAGTGGATTTGGCCGAACAGGTGCGGCGGGGGGCGGTGGAGCTCGAAGCGGTGGCCGATCTCGGCGATGTGGAAGAAGGTTCGCCGGCCGATCTGAAAATCCGTGCCGATGTGCAGCAGAAGTTTGCCAAAGTAGGCATCGAATACAAGAAGCTCACACAACTCGAAGATAAGCTGGAAGCCGCTCCACCCGCCAATAAGAAAGCCCGCAAGCGGCTATGCGGCAAATTGAACCGGGCCCGCGTCGAGGTCTCCCGCGCGATTCGCTTCGTCCCTTTCAAAACCAACAAATGGAAGGAGTTCTCGCGCGAAATCGAACGCGCTGTGGACGAGCTGACGCACCTCGATAACGAAGTAAAGAAGATCGAAGCGCGTAACAATCCGGCCCAGCAGATCCGGCTGCGCGAATTGAAGCGGGAAATCAAAAAACGCGAATCTACCGCCAGCGCGACTCTGTCAGAGCTCAAGCACAGCCTCACGGTGATCCGCCATGGTGAAGCCGAAGCCGAGCGCGCCAAAAAGGATTTGGTCGAGGCGAACCTTCGTCTGGTGGTTTCGGTTGCCAAAAAATATGTTAACCGCGGTCTTCACCTGCTGGACCTCATTCAGGAAGGCAATATCGGCCTGATGCGAGCGGCCGACAAGTTCGAATACCGCCGCGGTTATAAGTTTTCCACCTATGCGACGTGGTGGATCCGGCAGGCTATTACCCGCGCCATCGCCGATCAGTCGCGCACGATTCGGATTCCGGTCCACATGAACGAAAGCATGAACAAGTTCCTGCGGGCCACGCGCGAGCTGGAAAAAGAGCTGGGCCGTACTCCTACAAATGAAGAAATTGGCCGCCGGATGGATATTCCCGTGGAGAAGGTCCAGAAGCTGAAGACCATTTCCCGCGACCCGGTTTCGCTCGAAACGCCGGTCGGCCGCGACGGCGAATCCGCTTTGGGCGATCTGATCGAAGATCGCTGGGTTGGCTCCCCGGTGGATGCGGTAATTGAATCCAACGTCCGCGACGAAACGGCCGGTATTCTCAAGACCCTGTCTCCGAAAGAGGAGAAGGTAATCCGGATGCGCTTCGGGATCGGTTGCGAGCGGGAGCACACCCTAGAGGAGATTGGGCAGGAATTCGATGTTACCCGCGAGCGGATCCGGCAGATCGAAGCCAAGGCCCTGCGGCAGCTACGGGCGCCGGAACGCGCCCGGCGCCTGCGTGCCTTGATGGCGGCCCGCTAACCGGCTTTTTGGGGCAGGCGGTTTCGCCTGCCGACCCTCACCGCCGCCAGTAGCCTGCGTACCAGCGGCCGGCATTCCAGCGTGGCCCAACCCAAACCGCTCCAGCCCAAGGCCGGGGCGCCCAGTAGCCGGCGTGCCAAGCCCAGCGTCCCCCAACCGGATAGTAGTAGCCTCCGATCCAGGTGTACCCGAAGCTGGCGTACGCCGTAGGGGCGGGGTAGACTGGCGCCGGTGCTACATAAGCGACCGGGGGAGGCGCGTAAGCCACTACCGGGGCCGGCACGCCCCATCCGCCAAAACCAAATCCCACGAAAAATCGGGTGTGAGCGAAACCGGAAACTGCCATAGCGAGCGTCAGAAGGATCAATTTGTTTTTCATGACTACCTCCGTCGCCGGGTGGTATTGCAAACCGCTCGCCAATGGCTAAGTGCCTGGAAGATCATCATATAAGCGGTTTTGGCGCATGGCTGCATTCCACCTTGCTGGTGGTTTTCAGCCGGGCGCCCGGTGCTCCAATGGGTCCGCACTCTAAAGTTTTCCGCGGCTTGCGCCGATATAGCCTGCATGAAGACGCGGTTCGCGCAACTTGCGGCTCTGATGGCCACCATTTTCAGTTTCGGATGGGCCGCCTCCACAGGGCCATCCGCATCTCCGGCATCTCTCACATTCAGCTACAGCGTCGGCAGCACTACTCTACCCGCCTCCGCTACGGAGACGATCTCTCTTCCCAGCACAGCTTCCAGCTCCACGGTAATCACGATTGCGATTCAGTATCCGGCAGGCACACCGGCGACTGAGTCTGGATGGCTGACAGTTCCCAACCCGGTGGGATCCGGACCCTTGAAGGCAACTGTCCTCGCGAATCCTACTTCATTACCTCCGGGAAGCTACACTGCAACGCTTTCCATAACGACCAGTCCCAATGTGGGCACGCTGACAGTTCCCGTGACACTGAACGTTTCCAATCCGCCTGCCAGCCTGGTGGTGAACCCTGGGCCCACAACCGCGAACTACAGCGCTGCGTCCGGCACGACGCCCGCTACTCTGACATTCACCTATACGACCGGCTCGCCCTGGAGCACATTGAGTCCGCAGACAAGCGAACTCGACGTGTCGAGCACGGATGGGATCATTCCGTTCACGGTAACCGCCGCGAACGTGGCGAGCGGGGGGAGCAAATCCGGCGCGGTATGGCTTCGGGTAGCGAACGGGACAACCGCTAACACGACGACCAGCGGAATTGCAAACTCGCCATCGAGTGTCGCCATCACCGTCTCTCTCGATCAGACCACCGTACAAAGCTTGCTGCCCGGCAGCTACGGAGGCACTCTCACCTTTGCCGGAACCACCACAGCCAATGGCAGCCAGGTGGTGGATGTCACCCTGGTAGTTTCCGCCGGGCCGCCATCGGTCAGTTCGATTTTCCCCACCTTCACGATTCAGGCGCCGACGGTAAATCCGCTGATTACGATTAACGGGCAGAATTTCTTCTCTACGTCCGTCGTCACGATGGCGCCATCGGGGGGTATTGTGGGCGGCCAGTGTACACAGACGGGAACACCGGTTCAATTAGCCTCCACCCTGGCCAGCCAAACTGTCCTGACTGCCACCATCGCAAATGCGACAACCGTTCTGGCGGCCGTTCAGAACTGGTGCATTTGCGTGACGAATCCGGCCCCTCCGCAAAATCCCGATCAACCTCCGGCCTGTGCTCCAACCGATTATCAAGTCATTTCCAATAGTGCGGTCGCGGTCAGTAGCGTGCTGAACGCAGCCAGCTACGCGCAAAGCGCAAAACAGACGGGCACGAACGCGGACCCGGTTCCGACCGGCGGCACTTCCATCGCTCCAGGCGAAATCGTCTCTATTTTTGGCCAGAACCTGGGGCCGACGACGCCGCTTCCCGCAACTCCGGCTGCCGGCCCGGCAGTCATCACATCGGGGACTCTACCGGCCACCCTGGATACCGCATCATTGGCGAGTACTTTGCAGTTCCAGGTGACAAGTGCATCGGGAAGCACGAACGTCACGGTAAATTTCGCGAGCGACGCCAATGTAGGCGCGGCCGAAACACTGGCCAACGTGGTGGCTTACATCAACCAGCAGACCACAGCCGCCACTCTGGGTAATCTGGCCGCTCTGCAGACCGTCGCCGGCAGCACCGAGATCACTCTAACTTCTCCTACCGCCGGTTCGGCAGCGGCCATCACGGTTACCGATAACAGCGCCGCGCAACTGTTACAGTTGACATCGGGCAGCGGCAACGTCACCGTCAATGGCGCAGCCATGGCATTTCCTTACCAATTAGATAATATTCAGGTCGCCTTCCAGTACACCGACGTCTCCACGTCCACGGTAAACACCGTATTGGCGCCGATCATCATGGCGTCCAACAACCAGATCAACCTGATGGTGCCGTACGAGCTAGCAGCCGGTATCGGCGGTCCTACGGCTTCGGTGACCGTTACGAACAACGGCAACTCAGCAACCTTCAGCAATCTCACGGTGGTGAACGAAAATCCCGGAATCTTTACATTCACTGGTCAGGGAAGCGGCCAGGCGGCGGTGCTCAACTACAGCACGAGCACCGGCTCCTATACCATCAACTCGTCTAAACAAACGGCTCCTCCGGGTTCCACGATCATCATCTACGCCACCGGACTCGGTGTTTTGAGCACGCCCATCGCGGATGCCGCCGCAGCTACAACCGCCGATAAAGTCACCGATCCCGTTCAGGTCACCATCGGCGGGCAGCCTTGCGTGGTGACTTACGCGGGAGTCTCGCCGGGTTCGATCAGCGGACTTACCCAGATCAATGCCATCGTTCCGCCGACCGTGACCACCGGCCCGGCCATCCCCATATATATCGCCGGCGGAACCGCGGCTACTGCCCGGCAAAGCCAGCCAGGCGTTACCCTAGCTGTTAAATAGGCGCGGCCTGTGAGTCGCGGCCTGTGAGGCCCTTAATCCTCCGGGGGTGTCTGTAGCGTACTTGCCTGTTGCACGCCCATGGCTAGTTCCGGCAGGATTCCCAACTGGCGGTAGATCGGCCGGACGAAAGTCCGGATCGTGGGGAGTTGGCGCGCAAACCAAACGCTTCCGACGATGCAAATAGCACCGCCAATGACGAGCGTATCAGGCGCGCCGATCCGCCCGGCAATTGCGCCTCCCAGCAAACTGCCAAACGGCGCCATGCCTTGAAATGCCATGGCATAGTATGCCATCACGCGCCCCCGCTTTTCGTCGTCCACGATGGTCTGTAAAATCGTGTTGCTGGCGGCCATCTGCTGCATCAGGCCAAACCCGGTGAAGGGGAGCAGCAGCATGGAGAGCCAGAACCAGCGCGAAAACGAGAAGGCGATCAGCGAAGCCCCGAAAATCGCGGCGGAAATCGCAATCATCCGGCCAAGTCCCAACACGCTTTTGCGTACGGCGAGCAGCATCGCGCTTACCAGCGCGCCCGCCCCGGAAGCCGTCATGAGGAACCCCAGGGTGTGCGCGCCTCCGTGCAAGATCTGCGAGGCGAAAATCGGCATCAACACCGTATAGGGCATGCCCACGAGGCTCGAAATCGCCAGCAGCAACAGGATCGACCGTATCGGAACCGAACTCGCCACATAGCGCCAGCCCTCCTGCAACTCGGCCGTTACGCGGCGCGCCCCAGCCCGCACCTGCGCCACCCGAATCTGCATGAGCAACAGTGAAACGATCACCGCGATGTAGCTCACGCCGTCCGTCAGGAAACAGTAACCCTCGCCCACCGCGGCAATCAGAATGCCCGCGATCGCCGGCCCAATCAAGCGGGTGGCATTGACCATCGAAGAGTTCAGCGCGATCGCATTGCCCAGATCCTCGCGCCTCTCCACCATCTGAATCACAAACGCCTGCCGCGCGGGCATATCGAACGCATTGATGAGTCCCTGGGCCAGCGAGAGCAGGATGATTTCCCAGACGGTAATTATGTGCGCCAGCGCCAGCGCGGCCAGCGCGAACGATTGCAGCATAGAGAGAATCTGTGTCCAGACCAGGGTGCGGTGCCGGTCCCAGCGGTCCACCCAGACTCCCGCCAGCGGTCCCCAAAAAAATGCGGGCACCTGTCCGGCGAACCCCACCAACCCCAATAACAGCGCGGAATCGGTGAGGCGGTAGACCAGCCAACTGGTGGCCACGCGCGTCATCCAGGTGCCGATCAAAGAGAGCGTCTGGCCTGTGAAGAACAGCCGGTAATTGCGCGAGCGCAAAGCACGTACCGCAAAGCTCCAATCCGCCACGTCTCTATTGTGGGGCCTCGGCCTTCGGCCGTGCGCGGCTTCCGTCTATGTCGCCCTCGGGGCTTTCGATCCGGTGATATACTGCCCCGGAAACCGAGGATCTCTACCGTGAAACGAAGCAAAGATCGTATTCTTACCACGCACGCGGGCCGCCTCGATGGTCCGCCCGACTATCGTGAGATCATGAACACCGCCATGTCCGGCAAGCCGCTCGACGTGGCGGCGCTGCGCCCGAAAATCCGCGGCGCCATGGTGGACGTCATCCGCAAACAGAGCGAAGCCGGAATCGATATCGTGAGCGACGGCGAACTGGGCAAGATTGGCTTTGGCGGTCTTGGATATTACGGACGGCGGCTAAGCGGCCTTTCCAGCCGCAAGCTGAAGCCGAACGAGCCCGCGTTTATGGCGCTCGAAACGGGCGAACGGCATGAATTCGCCGAGTTCTATAAGGAACTCCAGTTCATGCAGGCGCCGCCGGAGCGCGTCGTCTGCTCCGGCCCCATCTCCTACATTGGCCAGGACGAGGTGCGCCAGGATCTCGAAGCGTTCCACGCGGCGCTCGCCGAATCCGGCGCCACGCCTGAAGATACTTTCCTCTGCGTGCTGGCGCCGGGCTGGCTCGAACACTTCTTTCTCAACGAATACTACGCGAAAGATGAAGATTATCTCTTCGCCCTCGCCGCCGCCATGAAGCACGAGTATAAAGCGGTAGTCGATGCGGGCTTTATTCTGCAAATCGACGATCCCGCTTTGCCCGACACTTACGACATGATCGTTCCTACACCCAGCATCGCGGATTACCGGAAGTTCGCCGCGGTGCGCGTGGAGGCGTTGAACAGCGCTCTCCAGGGCCTCCCGGAAGACCGCATTCGATATCACATCTGTTGGGGAAGCTGGCACGGCCCTCACAGCCATGACCTACCGCTCGAACATGTGGTCGATCTGATGCTGAAAATCCGCGCCGGCGCCTACTCTGTCGAAGCCGCCAATCCGCGGCACGAACACGAATGGAAGCTCTGGCAGCGAGTGAAATTGCCCGAAGGGAAAATCTTGATTCCGGGCGTGGTCACGCACCACACCAACGTGATCGAGCACCCGGAAGTAGTAGCCGATCGCATCGTCCGCTATGCCAACATTGTGGGGCGCGAGAACGTCATTGCCGGAACCGATTGCGGGATGGGGTTCCGCGTGCATGCGCAGATCGGATGGGCTAAGTTCAAGGCGTTAGCCGAAGGCGCTGCCCTGGCGTCCCGCGAGCTTTGGGGCGCCCGGACGTCGGCGGCTTAGGTGCGGCGCGCCATCTTATCCACCACCACCACGCCGCCCTTCACCACCAGACGCGTCTTGAGCCAGTTCCAGTAGCCTTCGAGCGGATCGCCATCCAGCAGAATGATATCGGCCAGCTTGCCCGGTTCGAGTGTTCCGAGTTGATCGCCCATCTGGATGTAGGAGGCGGTGTTTGGTCCCATCATTTTGATGAGATCGCGCATGGAGAACATCACGTTCAGCATTTTGAGTTCGTGATCCAGCCCCGCTTTGGGATCGTAAGTAGTATCGGTGCAGTAACCGAGCACCACGCCGGCATCCCACACGGTGCGCGCGTTCACGGGCATGTATCCGGCTTCTTCGCCCAGGCGGACGCCATCCACGATTCCTTCGGGCCACGGCTTGCCATCCCGAAAACGAGGCTTGTTGTCATTCGCAAAAACGCCGAAGACGGGCGAGCCGAAACTGACCGTTCCCAGCACCTTCGTCCCAGCCGCGGCGACTTTGCGCGCGTCTTCCTTGCTCACCCAGTCCTTGTTGGGCAGGTGTACCAGCAGCGGCACGCCGGCCTCGACCGCGGCCACCATGGCGGGCGAACTTACGGCGTGCACCTGCACCATCACGCCCGCCTTTTTCGCCTCGTCCACGACGGCTCGCAGCACTTCCAATTCGTGCTCCGTCGGGCCGGGAACCGGTGTCAGCGCGATCTCACCGGTGAACTTGATTCCCATGGCGGCCATTTTGCGAATCTCCGCGCGGGCCGATTCGGGCGTATGCTGATTCAGCCGCAGCGAGCCGGAAGGAATGATGCGCGGGCCGTTAATCATGCCGCTATCGATGTGATTGCGGAGGGTGATGTTGCCTTCGGCCGGGCCGCCGCCGGAGAGGACCGTGGTATAACCGGCTTCGAGCAGCGCCTGCATCTGCTCCCTCTCGTTCGGCCCGGTGTTGATATGGCGGTGGCCGTCGATGAAGCCGGGCATGGCGGTCATGCCGCGGGCATCGATCGTCCGTCCGGCGCGCGAGCCCGGCGCACCCGCGGCTACCGAAACGATCTTGCCTCCACGCACCACAATCGAGCCGCGCTCGATTACGGCTGCATCCGGTCCGATGATCCGGGCATTGGTGATCGTGAGATCCTGCGCGGGTAAAGGCGCGAGGAACAATAAAGGCAAACAGGCAAGTGCTGGAAGGCTGGGCCGCATGAGTAGAAATTATATTACCAGCGGCCCGCGGGTGCTTTAATGCTCGCCGAAGCTATAGCCAACCCAAACCATCGCCGCGGGAACCGAGGTGCTATTGAACTGGTCGGTAAAGCCGTTGACGTAGCGGTAATCGAATTCGGGCCGCACGAAGAAGTGCTCGGTTACGAAGAGTTCGACTCCCACGCCTACGTGAATCGCGAAATGGTTGGCATTAATACCGGTCGGTACGGCCTGAGTGGCGCATGCAGCCCCGATGCAGGAGGTTTGGTTGACCGCGAAGCTGGTCCGCGCGCCGCCGATTCCGCCCTCGATCTTCACCTGCACGCGCTTGTTGTTTACGGGCGAGTAGATGCCGTTGAAGTCATAGAACGTCTGCCGGTATTGGAACGGTCCGTAGTCGGGATGCCCGGGCTGGAAGCTGACCTCCGCTCCGAAACCATATCGCTTGGTGAGCATTACATCGCCACCGAAACCAAGAAAAAAGCCGCCGAGAGAAGGCGTTTTCAGGCAAAACGGATCGGCTGAATTGGGCGTGCAAGGACCAAAAGCATTGATCGACTGGGCGCTATCGAAACCCTGCCCGTTCGATTTATTCCAGGCGCTTCCGAAGCCTACGTTCAAATCGAACGAGCTCTGCGCGCGCGCGGGAGGAATCGCGAAAATTGCCGCTAAAAACAGCGCGGGATACACGTACCGTAGTCGCATTCAGGTATTCTCCTTAATTGTGTAAGGCCGTGAAAATTCTGTGAGACCGCGAAGTTTAACAAAAAACAAGTTTTCCTGCATCTTTGAGACGCCGAAGATACAGCGAAGGTTTCAGGACCGGCCTCCAGCCCTCGCACCGGCCGCTGGAGCGGTTAGCGGGAGCCTAATGGATCGTCCGCGTTTTGCGGTTCATGTAATCCATTAATAGGTACTGCCCCAACGTGAACGGCGTAGTGAAGTAGGCTTTGCCCCGGCAGATTTCGGTCACTTTCTGTACGAAATTCACCAGGCCATAGTCGCTGGCCAGCATAAACGTGTTGATCAGAATCCCCTGCTTTTTGCAGCGATTCACTTCTTCCAGGGTCCGGCTGATCACCAGCGGGTCGAGCCCGAACGCGTTTTTGTACATGCGGCCGTCTTCCAGAGTGAGGCAGCTCGGCTTGCCGTCGGTAATCATCACGATCTGCCGCATATCCTTTTTTTCCTGGCTGAGCAGGCGCTGCGCCAGAATCAGGCCATCGCGCGTGTTGGTGTAGTAGGGGCCTACCTGCACACGCGCTAACTGGCTGATCGCCAGTTCTTCGGCCGTGTCGTGGAACAGGACGCAGCGCAAGCTGTCGCCCGGATACTGCGTGCGAATCAGATGCGCCAGGGCGAGGGCGACCTTCTTGGCCGGAGTGAACCGGTCCTCGCCGTAAAGAATCATGCTATGGCTGCAATCGAGCATGAGCACAGTGGCGCAGGAGCTCTGGTATTCGCACTGGTGGACATAAAGGTCCGAGTAATCCAGTTCGAGCGGCACCTTCGCGCCTTCGCGCTGGATGGCGGAGAACAGCGTCTCGCTCACATCCAGGTTCAGCATGTCGCCGAATTCGTACTGTTTGGAAGAGCCGGAAGTCTCGATGCCTGTAGCCAGGTCGCGTGTATCGTGCCGTCCAAAACTGGATTTGCCCAACGACCCAAGCAAATCCTTGAGGGTTTTGAAGCCGAGAAAATCGAGCGATTTATCGGTGACTTCGAATTTGACCTTGGAATCCCTGCCGTTGCCCACACCCGGCGCCGAAGCTTTCTGATCGCTGGGTTCCTCGATGGTGATCTGCCCTTCGTCCACCATCTTCTGCACCAGATTTTCGAGCAGCTTGTCCATCTGCTCGGGCGACATGTTCTCCAGGCGTTCCATCATCTCCTGCAGACGGTCGTCGTCGAAAAGCTTGCCCTCTTCGAGCGCCTGTTGAATGGCCTTCTTCAGATCCTCCAGCGTATGTTGGTTCCACTCGCTGAAAGGCATGTACTGCGTGTTGAAGCCGCTTTCCAGGAGGAAATCGGCGAGGGCCTGCAGAAGATCCTCGGCGCCGATGCCCATGTCCTCGCCGGTGTATTTGGAATAGCGAACGAATTTCATAGAAATTCGACAAAAGTCAGGAGACAGAAGTCAGGAAACAGCAGAAAAACCGCCTCGCTCCTGACTCTTGTCTCCCGGCTCCTGACTCCTCAATTGTATTGCCTCCGGAAATTGGGCCTCTCTCCGCGTCCGCCTTCTTCCCGCGGTTCGCGCCGCTTCTCTTCGGCCGCGTATCCGCGCTCCTCGCTGCGGCTGATGCGGCGGTGAGCGTGCAAGCCTTCCAGAATAAATTCCGCGGCGGAAGCCCGGGCTGCATCGGGTTCGTTGGCACTCAAGCCCAAGGCTTTGGTCTTTTCCATCAGGCCTTGGATGCCCGAGAGCTGTTTCACCATGGTGGCCGAGTCCACGTTCTCATCCAGCTTCAGCGAGCCGCCCAGATCGAACCACTGAATGATCTGCGACATGTTGGCGCCTTCGAAGTGCTGGTCGTAGATTTTGCCGACCGCGGTGCGGATGAGTTCCTTCGCCACCGTATCGCCGCCCTTGAGCTCCCCTTCGTATTCCAGTTCCAGCTTGCCGGTGATGGCGGGGAGCGCCGAATAGACATCGAGGATACGCGGCACCGCCAGCCGCTCGCGGGATTTCAGCGCGCGCCGTTCGGCATTCGAGACCACGTTTTCCAATGCGGAAATCGGTAGCCTCTGGGAAACGCCCGACCGCTTATCCACGCGTTTATCTTCGCGAGCCAGAAATGCCAGTTGCTCAATCACCTGGCGGATGTAATCGGGGACCCGCACCTCCAGCGCCGAATTCCGCTCCAGCCACGCTTCCTGTTCGGTAATCGCGATGCCCTGTTCGAGCGTGGATGGATAGTGCGTGCGAATCTCGCTGCCGATGCGGTCTTTAAGAGGGGTGATAATTTTGCCGCGCGCCGTGTAATCTTCCGGATTGGCCGTGAACACCAGCATCAGGTCGAGCGGCAGCCGCACCGGGTAACCTTTGATTTGCACGTCGCCTTCCTGCATGATGTTGAACAGGCCCACCTGAATTTTGCCGGCCAGATCCGGCAATTCGTTGATGGCGAAGATGCCGCGGTTGGCGCGCGGCAGCAGACCATAGTGCACGGTCAGCTCATCGGAAATATCCTGGCCGCGGCGCGCCGCCTTGATGGGGTCGATATCGCCGATCATGTCGGCGATCGTCACATCCGGCGTGGCCAGCTTTTCCACGTAGCGTTGCTCGCGTTCCAGCCAGGCGATGGGCGTCTCGTCGCCTTCTACCGCGATCAGGTCCCGGCAACGGCGGCAGATCGGCCGGTATGGGTTATCGTGAATCTCGCAGCCTTCCACGTACGGGACCACATCGTCCAGCAGGCAGGTGAGCATGCGAATCAGCCGGGTCTTCGCCTGCCCGCGCAGGCCCAGCAGAATGAAATTGTGCCGCGACAGAATCGCGTTTACTACCTGGGGCACGACGGTATCCTCGTACCCGAGAATTCCGGGAAACATAGTTTCCCCGCGTTGAATTTTACAGATCAGATTATTCCGCAGCTCGTCCTTGACGGTCCGGTTAGCAAGTTTGATTTCGGAAAAGGAACTCTGGCGTAGGGCGCCCAGGGAATGGGGTAATTCTAGAGTGGCGTTCGACAAAGCAAACCCCCCTTCTGCCGCGATTGTACCAGAACGGGAGAATACCAGCCCGCCGTATCCGATACAATGAAGGCTGTGGAGACGCAAACACCCACCCAGCCGCACCCGCTAGTCGCCCGATACCACGAAGTAACTCGTGGCGTCCGCCGGGGATTTATCGCGGAATGGACGGTAACGATCATTCTGCTGCTATTCGGCATGACGACGCTGGTGCAGGCCTTCGTGATTCCCAGCGCTTCGATGGAAGATACGCTGCTGATCGGCGACCACGTGCTGGTGGACAAGCTGCTGTTCGCGCCGTCGGGTCCGGTCTCCAGCCACCTGCTGCCTTACCAGGATGTGCGCCGCGGCGATGTAATCGTGTTCCGTTACCCGCTCGATATCCGCGAGGATTATGTGAAGCGCGCGATCGGCCTTCCCGGAGACCATATCAAACTGGTGAACAAGCAGCTTTACCTGAACGGGCACGCGGTGAACGAACCGTACGTCGTGCATAAGACGCCGTACATCGATCCCTACCGCGACAACTTCCCGGCGGCCGAGCCGAACACACCGCTGCCAACCCCGGTGACCGATCCCACCGCGAAGCCGCCGGCGCTCGACATGCTGGAGCACCACGTGGTGAACGGCGAAGTGGTGGTGCCGCCCGGCTATATTTTCGCCATGGGCGACAACCGCGATAACTCCTCCGACAGCCGCTACTGGGGTTTCGTGCCACGCGGAAATATCGTGGGCACGCCCCTCATTATTTATTGGTCCTTCGAGGCGCCCACCGAGGATTTGACCAATCCCAATATCGGCATCGATCACATCTTCGATATCGTGGCGCATTTCTTCACCAAAACGCGCTGGTCGCGCGAGTTCCGGCTGATTCACGGATATCCGTTGCAATAGGAAAGCGGCCAGTCAACTGCCCTGAGCGGGACGGCCGCCGCCGGCGGCTGCCGTTGCCGGTGACATAAGTTGCTGCCTGGTGGGCAACTGCGACGCGTCCCAGCCACCGCCGAGAGCCTGAATCAACAAGACAGACGATTGCAGGCGGCGCGTGCGCAAATCGACGGCGCCCCTTTCAGCGGTGAAGGCCGCGGTCTGCGAGGTGATCACCGTCAGGTAATCGGTCGTGCCGGCTTTGTACTGCAGCGTTGTGAGGTCGAGCGTTTTGTTGGCCGCGCTGACGTAGGCGTCCTGCTCGGCCGCTTCCTGCTCCAGCACGCGCAGGGCGGCGAGACTATCTTCCACCTGCTGGAACGCGCTGAGCACCGTCTGGCGGTAGTTGGCCACGGTGGCATCAAAGGCTGCCTTGGCCTGGTTGACGGCGGCGTGCCGCTTGCCGGCATCATAGACGGTTTCCGTGAGGCTCGATCCCAGGGAGAACAACCGGCTGCCCCATGCGAGCGGGCTCGTGATCAGCGATTCGAAACCGCCATTGGCGCTGAGGGTGAGGTTGGGATAGAAGGCCGCCTGCGTGATGCCGACCTGCTCGAGCGCGGCCGCCATCTGGCGCTCATTGGCCGCCACGTCTGGGCGGCGTTCCAGCAGTCCGGAAGGAACGCCGACTGGAATGCGCGGCGGCCCGCCGGTGAGCACTTTGGGTGGCACGGAAAATTCGGCGGGAGGCTTGCCGATTAAAACAGCAATGGCGTGTTCTGTTTGCGCGCGGGCAACGCCCAAATCCACCAGCGCGACTTTGGCCTGCTCGAGTTGCGTCTGCGCCTGGGCTACATCGGAGCCGGAAGCGACGCCGGCGTGCATGCGGCTCTCGGTGAGGGTCAGATAGTCCTCATATTCCTTGACGGTCCGCGTGAGCAGGTCGATATCGCCGTCGATGCCGTGCAGCTCGAAGTAGTCGGCGGCAAGGTCGGATTGATAGGCGAGCCTGGCGTTTTCGAGTTGCGCGTCGCTCGCCTGCGCCAGAGCGACATCCTGGCGCACGCTGCGGCGGATGCTGCCCCAGATATCGGCAGTCCAGGAAAGGCCGCCAGTGGTCTCGTAGCTGGTGACGCGATTGCTGAAGCTTTTCCCGGCCGTGCCGCCCAGCAGGAAGGGCGCTTGCGACATGGTGGTGCTCACGCCGGCCGTGGCTGTGGGATAAAGGCTGGCGTGGGCAATGCGGATCAGGTCCTTGGCTTCCCGGAATTGAGCTTCGGCAGCCAGCACATTCTGGTTCGAGATGCTCACCTGCTCTTCGAGCGCGTTGAGATCGGGATCGTTGAAAATCTCCCACCATTTGCCGCGCAGTTGGCCCTCGTTCGGCTGGGCCTCCTTCCATCCTTCGGGAGGCGGCTCCTTAAAGGCGGCGGGAACCGGAGCGGGCGGGCGCTCGTATTTCGGGCCGACGACGCAGGAGGAGAGGAGCGCCGCAAGTGCTATTGGAAAACATCTAATGGCTTGCTTCACGGGATATCCAAGGTTCGATATAGCTGGGGCAGTTGATTAATGCGACTCCCTCCCGCCTCTGGCGCGCGAAGAATTGCGCGGCTGCGCGGTCCAGAAGGGTCACGTCGCTTAAATCCAGCACCACCTGGTGGCGCGCTTGGCGGCCATCGCGAATGAATCGGGCGATTTCGGGCAAGGAATCGCTTTCCACTGTGCCCGCCAGCGCCAGAACGGCGGCGCCGGGCGTACCGATCTGGGGGGTTAGGATACACATGGTTCGGGATTTCTCACCGGATGGCGCAGCGAACGCAGCCAGCGCTGCAGCCGGTCGAAGTACAGGTAAACGACTGGAGTGGTGTACAGCGTCAGGGCCTGGCTGACAATCAGGCCGCCGATAATGGTAATGCCGAGCGGGCGCCGCAATTCCGATCCGGTGCCCGTGCCGAGAGCCAAGGGCAGCGCGCCCAGCAACGCCGCCATGGTGGTCATCATGATGGGACGGAAGCGCAACATGCAGGCTTCGAAAATCGAATCGCGGGAATTCTTGCCTTCGAGCCGCTCGGCGGCCAGCGCGAAATCGATCATCATGATGGCGTTCTTCTTCACAATTCCGATCAGCAGAATGATGCCGATCATCGCGATCAGGCTCAAATCCGTATTGGTCACGAGCAGCGCCAGTTGCGCGCCCACGCCCGCGGAAGGCAGCGTGGACAGGATGGTGATCGGGTGGATGTAACTTTCGTAAAGAATGCCGAGGACGATATAGACGCTGAAAAGGGCGGCGGCAATCAGCAGCGGCTCGTTTTTCAGCGAATCCTGATAAGCCTGCGCGGTGCCCGCGAAACCGGTTTGAATGGTGGGAGGCAGACCAACCTCGAGCGCGACTCTGTTGATTGCGTTGACCGCGTCGCCCAGCGCCACGCCGGGCAGCAGGTTGAAGGAAATCGTGAACGCGGGGAACAGGCCCTGGTGCGGCACGGCCAGTGGCGCGGTGTCCGTGGCCCAGTGGGCGAAAGCGCTCAATGGCACTTCCTGGCCGCTGGGCGAAGCCACATAGATGTCGCGCAAAATTTCTGGATTCTGCCAGTACTGGGGCGCCGCTTCCATCACCACGTGATATTGGTTGAGGGTCTTATACATGGTGGAGACCTGGCGTTGGCCGAACGCGTCGTAGAGGACGTTATCGATGAGCTGTGAGGAAATGCCGAAGCGGGCAGCCGTGGTGCGGTCGTATTCCACCATCGCCTGCAAACCGCGGTTCAACTGGTCGCTCGAAACGTCGGCAATGATGGGGACTTTCTTGAGGGCCTCGAGCATTTTGGGCGCGTAGGTGTTCAGGTCGGCGAGATTGTCGCCGCGCAAAGTGAACTGGTATTGGCCATTGGCCGAGCGGCCGCCGACCCGCAAATCCTGCGCGTTCTGCAAATAGATATTGGCTCCGAGCACCTTATCTAATTTCGGGCGCAAACGGTTGATTACCTCGTCGGCATCGACTTTCCTTTCGCTGAGCGGCTTCAGCATGAGGAAACCGCGGGCCTGGCTGGTGACCCCGCCGCCGGTGAAGGATTGGATGGAATCGACGGCCGGATCGCTCCGAATGATGCGCAACGTCTGCTTCAGGATGCTGTCCATGGCCTGGAAGGAGGTGTCCTGGTCGGCCTGAATATTGAGCTGCAGACGCCCGGTATCCTGCTGCGGGAAGAAGCCCTTCGGCACGCGAATGAACAGGTAAACGTTCAGAACGATGGCGGCGATCAGGGTGGCGAGCGTCAACGGCGCCACCCGAAGGGCCACGGTAAGGGTGCGGCCATAAGTGTTCGCGAGCCACGCGAAGAAGCGGTCGGTGGCGCGGTAGAGCCAGCCGTGCTCTGTCTCGTGTTTCAGCAGATGGGCGCACATCATGGGCGTGGCGGTGAGCGAGACCACCATGGAGACGCCGATGGCGACCGAGAGCGTGATCGAGAATTCGCGGAAGAGGCGGCCCACAATGCCGCCCATCAGCAGCAGGGGAATGAAAACGGATACGAGCGAGATGCTGATGGTGAGCACCGTGAAGCCGATCTCGCCCGCGCCTTTGAGGGCGGCCTGAAAGGGCGGAATCCCCTGCTCGCGGTAGCGCGTGATGTTTTCGATCACCACGATGGCGTCGTCCACCACAAAACCGGTGGCGATGGTCAGAGCCATCAGCGAGAGGTTATCCAGACTGAAGCCAGCCAGGTACATCACGCCGAAAGTGCCGACCAGCGACACCGGAACCGCGATGCTGGGGATGAAAGTGGTGCGGAGATTGCGCAGGAAGACGAACACCACCAGCACCACCAGGATCATCGAAATAATCAGCGTCTCTTCCACGTTGAGGACGGAGGCGCGGATGGTGGTGGTGCGATCCATCATCACCTGCACTTTGATCGAGTGGGGAATCGCCGCCTCAAGCTGCGGCAGCACCTTCTTGATGCCGTCGACGGTATCGATGATGTTGGCGCCGGGCTGCCGGAAGATGATCACCAGGATTGAGGGTTCGCCGTTGGAGTAGCCCGCGTTGCGGATATCCTCCACCGAATCGACGGCTTCCCCCACATCCGAGACGCGTACGGGCGCGCCGTTTTTGTATGCGATCACCAGCGGCCGGTAATCGGCGGCGGTGAACATCTGGTCGTTGGCGCCCACGTCGTAGGTGCGATCGGAGCCGGTGAGCTGGCCCTTGGGCGTGTTGGCATTCTGGCCGCTTAAAGCGGCGCGCACCTGTTCGAGGCCGATGCCGTACTTGTTGAGCTGCATGGGATTCAGCTCGATGCGCACGCTCGGCAGCGAGCTGCCCCCAATGTTTACCTGTCCGACACCGGGAACTTGCGAGAGCTTTTGGCCCATGATGGATGACGCGGCGTCGTAGATCTGGCCCTTGGTAAGCACATTGGAAGTGAGCGCCAGCAGGAAAATGGGGGAATCCGAGGGGTTGACTTTGCGGTAGGTGGGATTGCTGGGAAGATTGGTGGGCAGATAGCCGCGGGCGGCGTTGATGGCGGCCTGCACGTCTCTGGCGGCGGCATCGATGTTGCGGTTGAGGTCGAATTGCAGCACGATCGAGGTGGAGTTCAGGCTGCTCGATGAGGTCATCTCCGTGACCGCGGCGATGTGAGCGAACTGGCGTTCGAGCGGGGTGGCCACGCTGGATGCCATGGTCTCTGGGCTGGCGCCCGGTAAACTGGCCTGCACCTGTATAGTCGGAAAATCGACCTGGGGCAGCGGCGAAACCGGCAGAAGCTGAAAGGCCACCGCTCCGGAGAGCGCGACCGCGATCAGCAACAGCGTGGTGGCGACCGGCTTGCGGATGAACGGCTCGGAGATGTTCATGGCTAACCCGCCACCGGCTCCAGTTCCGGTTGGGGCTTTGGCTTCCTGGAGAAGCGCGTGGCCAGGCGGTCGAACCAGAGATAGATCACCGGCGTCGTGTAGAGAGTGAGGAGTTGGCTGAAGATCAGGCCGCCGATGATGCTGATGCCGAGGGGTTTGCGCAGTTCGGCGCCGGTGCCGGATCCGAACGCCAGCGGCACGCCGCCCAGCAGCGCGGCCATAGTGGTCATCATGATGGGCCGGAAGCGCAGCAGGCACGCCTGGTAGATGGCGTCATAGGGGAGCATGCCTTGCTGGCGCTCCGCTTCCAGGGCGAAGTCGATCATCATGATGGCGTTCTTCTTCACGATGCCGATCAGCAGCACGATGCCGATTAATGCGATCACGCTGAAATCCTGGTTGAACAGCCGCAGGGCCAGCAGCGCGCCCACCCCGGCCGATGGCAGCGTGGAAAGAATGGTGATGGGGTGAACGTAGCTTTCGTAGAGGACGCCCAGCACGATGTAAACGGTCACGATGGCCGCGAGAATCAACACCGGCTCGTTGGCGAGCGAGTTCAAAAACGCCTGCGCGGTGCCCTGAAATTCCGCCTGAATGCTGGCGGGCAAACCGATCTCGTCCTTCACGCGGTTGACGACTTTTACCGCGTCGCCTAACGAGGCGTCCGGCGCCAAATTGAACGAGAGCGTGACAACCGGGAACTGGCCCTGGTGATTGACCGTGATCGGCACGCTGCGCAATTCCAGCTTGGTGAAGGTGTTCAGCGGAATCTGGCTCACGGGGAACGCGGAGTTCGATTGGATAGGCCCGAAGAAGGCCGAACTGGAAGCGGCGGTGGTCGTCCCGGCGCCGCCGAGAGACGTGGGAGCGCTATTATTTACGGCAGCGGCGGCGCTCGAAGGACCTCCCTGCGCCTGCGTGGCAGATCCGCCCGAAGTCACCCCGCTCGCTCCGGCGGTTCCCGCGCGCGCGAACAGCTTGGAAAGATCGAGCGGGTTTCGCTTGAAATTAGGGTCCACTTCCAGCACGACGTGATACTGGTTCAACTGCGTGAACATGGTGGAGACTTCGCGCTGGCCGTAGGCGTCATAAAGCATCTGGTCAAGGGTGGCCGCGGTAAGCCCGAAGCGGGCGGCCGTGTTGCGGTCCACTACCAGGCGCGCTTGCATGCCGTGCGTCAGCTGGTCGCTGGCCACGTCGCGCAATTCGGGCTGCTGTTTCAACTTTTCGAGCATGCGCGGCGCGTAGGTATTCAGCTCGTCGGCGTTGGGGTCTTCGAGCGTGTACTGGAACTGCGTGCGGCTCACGCGGTCTTCTACCGAAAGGTCCTGCACCGGTTGCATAAACAGCGTGATCCCCGGAACTTTGGCGAGCTCGGGCTGCAGCCGGCGGATCACCTCCGTGGCGCTGATCTTGCGATCTTCGAGCGGCTTCAGGTTGATCTGGATGCGGCCGCTGTTCAACGTGGTGTTGGTGCCATCGATGCCGATAAAGGACGACAGGCTTTCGACGGCGGGATCTTTGAGAATCACCTTGCTCAGCGCCTGCTGCGATTGTTTCATCTGATCGAAGGAGACATCTTCCGCCGCCTCCGAAATGCCTTGAATCACTCCGGTGTCCTGAATGGGGAAGAAGCCCTTGGGAATCCAGATGAACTGGAAGATGGTGAGGGCAAGGGTGGCGGCGGCAACGAGTAGTGTGGTCTTTTGATACCGCAGCACAAAGCGCAGAGTGCGGCCGTAGAGCGCGATCACCGCGTCGAAGGCGCGCTCGGAAACCCGGTAAAACCAGCCCTGCTCGGATTCCGGCACGTGCTTCAACAACTTCGAACACATCATCGGCGTGAGCGTGAGCGAAACCACGGCTGAAACCAGAATGGTTACCGCCAGCGTGACAGCGAATTCCCGGAATAGCCGCCCCACGATATCGCCCATGAACAGCAGCGGAATCAGCACGGCGATCAGTGAAATCGTGAGCGAAACGATCGTGAAACCGATCTGCGCCGAGCCATCGAGGGCGGCCTTGAGCGGCGTTTCGCCCTGCTCGATGTAGCGGCTGATATTTTCAATCATCACAATGGCGTCGTCCACCACGAAGCCGGTGGAGATCGTGAGCGCCATCAGCGTGAGGTTATTCAGGCTGTAGCCCAGCAGGTACATCACGCCGAACGTGCCCACAATCGAGAGAGGCACGGCGATGCTGGGAATGACGGTGGCCGAGAGGCTGCGCAGGAACAGAAAAATGACCATCACCACCAGCGCGATGGTCAGCATCAATTCAAATTCGACATCGGAAACCGAAGCGCGAATGGTGTTGGTGCGGTCGGTGAGCACCGTCACGTTCACGGATTTAGGCAGAGTCAGCGTGAGTTGCGGCAGCAGGGCGGTAATGCGATCGACTACCTCGATAATATTGGCGCCGGGCTGCCGCTGGATATTCATAATCACGGCCGGCTTGTCGTTCATCCAGGCCGCCTGGCGCTCGTTTTCCACGCCGTCGATGACATTGGCTATGTCTGTAAGCTTCACCGGAGCGCCGTTCCGGTACGCCACCACCAGCGGCGCGTAATCGGCGCTCGAAAGCAACTGGTCGTTAGCGCCAATCTGATAGGACTGGTGCGGCCCATCGAAATTGCCCTTTGCCTGGTTTACATTCGCCGCCACCAGCGCGTTGCGGATATCCTCCATGTTCAGCCCGTAGGAGGCGAGCTGCGTGGGATTCACCTGAATCCGCACGGCGGGCTTCTGGCCGCCGCTGATACTCACCAAGCCCACGCCCGCAAGCTGCGAGATTTTGGGTGCCAGGCGGGTATCGGCCAAGTCCTCCACTTTCGACAGCGGCAGATCCGTCGAGGTAAGGGCGAGCGTCAGGATGGGCGTATCGGCGGGATTGACCTTGCTGTAGACCGGCGGAACGGGAAGATCGACGGGAAGAAAAGTGCCCGCTGCATTGATCGACTGCTGCACCTCCTGCTCGGCCACGTCGATATTCAGGCTCAGATTGAATTCGAGAGTGATGACCGAAGCCCCATCGGAGCTTACCGAAGTCATCTGCTTGAGGCCGGGCACCTGACCGAACTGGCGTTCGAGCGGCGCGGTGACGGAGGACGACATCACGTCCGGGCTCGCGCCGGGATAAAACGTAGTGACCTGAATCGTCGGGTAATCCACTTCCGGCAAGGCCGAAACCGGCAACTGGCGGAACGCTACCCCGCCGGCCAGCAGAATGGCCGTCATGAAGAGCGAGGTGGCGACGGGCCGAAGGACGAAGATACGGGAAGGACTCACGGCGCCTAGTTCCGCTTCCCCTTCTTACCGGCCTTGGCGCCGGATGGCTGCTCGCCCGGCACCTCCGCGTGTACCTCGGTGCCTTCCTGGAGTTTGTCCACGCCGGTCATCGCCACTTCATCGCCGGGGTTTAAGCCTGATGTAATCTCGGTTTGGTCGCCCTCCGTAACGCCGGTTTCCACCTGCCGGATGGTCACCGTCGAATCCGGCTGCACCACGTACACATACGTGTTCTGCGCATTGCGCTGCACGGCGGCGGTGTTCAGAAGAGTGACCCCACGCTTTTCCTGCACCAGCAGTTTCACATTTACGAACTGGTTGGGAAAGAGTTCGTTGTTGGCGTTATCGAACTCCGCGCGCAGTTTCAAAGTGCCGGTGCTCTGATCGATCTGGTTATCGATGTGGGCCAGTTTGCCTTCGGCAAGGCGCGCTTTCATTTCGCGATCGTACGCGTCCACTACCAAAGCCTGGCCGGCGCGGTACTTCTGCAACACCGGCGGAAGCTGGTCTTCGGAAATGGTGAAGACCACGCTCATGGGCTGCATCTGGGTGATCACCAGCATGCCGTTGGCATCGGCGGCATGCACAATGTTCCCCGGATCCACCAGGCGCAGGCCCACCAGTCCAGTGATGGGCGCGGTGATGCTGCAATAGGACACGTTCACTTTGGCGGCATCGATATTGCCCTGATCGGTTTTCACCGTGCCCTCGTATTGCTCGACCAACGCTTTCTGCGTGGCCACCTGCTGTTCGGGTACAGCGTTCTGTTTGAGCAGCGTTTGATAGCGATCCAGATCGATGCGCGCATTGGCTAGCAGAGCCTGGTCGCGGATCAAAGCGCCTTCGGCCTGTTCGAGCGCTGCTTGATAAGGTCGCGGATCGATTTCCACCAGCAGATCGCCCTGGTGCACCACATCGCCTTCTTTGAAGTGCACTTTCATGAGTTGGCCATCCACGCGGCTCTTGATCGTAACCGTGTAGATGGGTGTGACGGCGCCCAGGCCGGTGTAATACACGCCGATGTTGCCGCGGGTGGCGCGCGTGGCGACCACCGGCAACACGGAAGGTCCGCCGCGGCCGCGCCCGCCGCCGCGCCCGGGGCTTCCGGCCTGGGCTGTGGGCGGCTGCGTCAGACGGGTGCGCAACTGTTCGAGCTGCGGGCGGAACTCATACACACCCGCGCCCAATAGCGCCAACGCCACCAGCCAGCCCCAGCGCCGCTTTCGTTTCGGCGCCGGCGAACCCACCAGCCCCTCCTCTTTTGGTTTCGATGGCGTCAACGCCGGAACCGCTTCCGCGGGCGCACCTGCACGCTTTTCCATGTCTTCTCCATTATCGGAGTGCCGCGCCAGCGGCTCGACTGCCGAATGACGGAAATCTTCTATGCCGTTGGAGCCACCAGGAACTGACCCGATTGAGTATGCAACGGCGCGCCCGCGGCACGCGTCTATCGCTTGAATGCTTCCCTGAATCCCCACCCGGCTTTGGTGCATCTGCGTTAAAGAAGAGCCATTCTCAGCGTCTTCTTTAGCGGAGGTGTATGGTTTTCGCAACACCGAGAATAACCGCCGTTCCGCCGGATGAATCGCTTTCCGGGCGGTACGAGGCCTTGATCCGGATTGCCAATCTCATCCACGGCCGGAAAAACCCGAACGAGCTTTTCGGCATTCTGGTGCAGGAACTGCGCCAGCTAGTTCCCTTCGATGGCATCGCCCAGTTCGATGAGGCCTCGCACAAGGTCCGGTGGCATCTTGGTCCAGGGTGCCGCGAACCGGGTTGCCGCGATGAAGAAGGGTGCGGGGAAACGTTGCCTGCCTGGGTTTACCGCGAGCAACAGGCCGTGGTGCTCGGCAGCCTCGAGGCTACGCGCTGAACACGCAGAACTACTCGACCGGCGCGAGCACCCAGACGCGCGCCGCCTTCGTTTATGGCGGCGCCGATCTGAACCTGACCAACCACATCTTTATGCGCGCCGAATACAGGGGCTTCGTTTACGACTCGCCCACACACGATCTGCCGGCCTGATCAGGAACACGGAAGGACTCTTGACGAGGTGGCCGGATTCGCGCAGCGGGACGGCAGTCGCGGCATCCAGCCATGGTTCGCCTTTGACTCCACGCGGCGGAGAGTGGAGAGCCAACCGGCAATAGCCAGGCGGGAGAATAGCCATGAAAACCTCGACATTTTTATCCCGAGCGGTCATTATCGGATCCTTATCCGCGGCGGCCTTGGCCGCGGCTGAGTTGCAACCCGCGACTCTACAGGCCTGGGACGCTTATCTGCGGACAGTGCGCGAGCGCGTCGCCGAACGCGGGGCGGATCACAAGCCGTTCTTGTGGGTCGACGAATCGACCGATCGTGTGGCCCGCGTCCACGGCGGCGAGGTCGTGGTGGAGCCGATGATCGGGCGCGGCGTCACGAACGTTCCGAACGGCCTCATCCATGATTGGATCGGCGCCATATTCATTCCCGGCGCAACCGTCGAGTCCCTCTCCGCCGTGGTTCACGATTACGACGATTACAAGCAGTTGTACCGGCCTGCGGTCACCGCCTCCCGCGCTCACCTGCACGCCCGGCGACCAGCGATGGCGGCGTCTACCTCGAATTGGAAGCCATCGCGCTCACGCGCGATATCCCGGCGTCGCTGAACTGGCTGGTGAGCGGCATGGTAAATCGCCTCTCGATCCATTCGCTCACCACCACCCTCCGCCAGACCCGCGACGCCGTGGTTTCCGCCCGGAAGGCAATGCCCCGCGGCGCCCAGATCGCCGCGGCGGGAGATGAATAGCGATGCTCGCCCTTGCTATAATGGGCTTGCCTCCCCTTAAAAACATAGCCGATGAAATTTGGCGTTATTGTCTTTCCCGGCAGCAATTGCGATCACGACGCCTTCTGGGCCGTCAGCCACTCGCTCGGCCAGAAGGCTGAATTGATCTGGCACGATTCCCAGCGGTTGGGCGATGTCGATGCCGTGATTCTCCCCGGCGGCTTCGCTTACGGCGATTATCTGCGCTGCGGCGCAATTGCCAAGTTTTCGCCGGTAATGCAGGCGGTGCGCAAGTTCGCCGCCGAAGGCGGGCCGGTGCTCGGCATCTGCAACGGATTTCAAATTTTGGTGGAAGCCGGCCTGCTGCCCGGCGCTCTCATCCGCAACCGCGGGTTGAAGTTTATTTGCCGGCCAGTCTCGCTTGAGCCCGGCACTCTCGATTCCCCCTTCACCTGTGCCGCCGAGTCCGGCCGCGCCTACCGCGTCCCCATCGCCCACGGAGAGGGTTGCTATTTCGCCGATGAGCGCACGCTCGATGAACTGGAGGCCGAAGACCGGATTGCCTTCCGCTACCTCGATAACCCCAATGGCTCCCTCCGCGATATCGCCGGCGTGCTCAATCGCGAGCGTAACGTGATGGGCATGATGCCCCATCCGGAGCGCGCCTCTGACCCTCTGACAGGTTCCACCGACGGTCTGGTCGTCTTCGAGTCTCTTCTGAGCCGCGACCGTCAGGGAGCGGTTGCCTTTTGACCGCAACCATTACCCCCGAACTCATCGCCCAGCACCAACTTACGCCCGAAGAGTACGGCAAGATCGTATCCATCCTCGGCCGCGAACCCAGCTACACGGAGTTGGGCATATTCAGCGTGATGTGGAGCGAGCACTGCTCCTATAAAAGTTCCCGCCTGCACCTGAAGAAGCTGCCCACGCGCGGCAAGCTCGTGGTGCAGGGGCCTGGCGAAAACGCGGGCATCATCGATATCGGCGATGGCTACGTCATCGCCTTCAAGATCGAATCGCACAACCACCCCAGCTTCATCGAGCCGTTCCAAGGAGCGGCTACGGGCGTGGGCGGCATCCTGCGCGATATTTTCACCATGGGCGCGCGGCCCATCGCCGTTCTCGATTCGCTGCGCTTCGGCCGTCTGGACGATCCGGAAACCGGCGCGCGCAATCGCCGCATCCTCCACGGCGTGGTCTCCGGCATCGCCCACTACGGCAATTGTTTCGGCGTCCCCACGGTGGGCGGCGAGTGCATCTTCGAAAAATGCTACGATGGCAACCCCCTGGTGAACGTGTTCGCCCTGGGCGTCTGCCGCAAAGAAGACGTTTTCTACGCGAAAGCCGCCGGCATCGGCAACCCGGTGATTTACGTAGGCGCGCGCACCGGCCGCGATGGCATTCACGGCGCATCCATGGCCTCGGCCGAGTTCACGGAGGAGTCGAAGCAAAAACGGCCGAATGTGCAGGTGGGCGATCCGTTCCTGGAAAAGCTGCTCCTGGAAGCCTGCCTCGAAGCCATGCAGACCGGCGCAATCGTGGGCATTCAGGACATGGGCGCGGCCGGCCTCACCTGCTCCACCTGCGAAATGGGCAGCCGCGGCGACGTGGGTATCGAAATCGAGCTCGACCGCGTTCCCCAACGCGAATCCGGCATGTCGCCGTACGAGATCATGCTTTCGGAATCGCAAGAGCGCATGCTGCTGGTGGCCGATAAGGGCAGAGAAGACGAGGTCTTCCGCGTGTTTCGCAAATGGGGGCTGGACGCGGTCGAAATCGGCAAGGTCACAGGCGATGGCAAACTGCGCGTGAAGCAGCACGGCCAGACCGTTGCCGAAATTCCCAATCGCGAACTGGCCGATGAAGCGCCCCTCTATGACCGGCCGCATACCCAGCCGCCGCGGCAGACGCCCATAGACCCGCCCGCCCTACCCGATCCCGATATTCCAGCGGCCCTGCCCGCGCTGCTCGCTTCCGGCGATCTCTGCTCGAAGCGCTGGATCTGGCAGCAGTACGATTTTCAGGTCCGCACCAACACGCTGGCCGGGCCGGGCAGCGATGCCGCCATCATTCGCATCAAGGAAACCGGAACATCCGTCGCCGTGTCGCTCGATGGCAACGGGCGCTACTGCTATCTCTCGCCGCGCGAGGGCGCCCGCCTCGCCGTAGCCGAGTCCTGCCGGAATCTTTCCACCGTGGGCGCGACGCCCGTAGCCGCAACCAACTGCCTGAACTTCGGCAATCCCGAGCGGCCCGAAATCATGGCCCAGCTCGTGGAAGCGATCGAGGGCATGTCCGAGGCTTGCCGGTTCTTCGAAACACCCATCACCGGCGGCAATGTCAGCCTGTATAACGAAACGCTCGGCGAAGGGATTTATCCCACTCCGGTGATCGGCATCGTGGGCCTGCTCAAAACCGCGCCGCCCGTTCCGGCGGTTTTCCGCAACCCGGATCGCAGCGTCGTCCTGCTCGGCGGCCTGGGCGATAGCGATGCCGTGCGCTTCGGCAGTTCGCAATACGCCAAGGTGATCCTCAATCGGCTCTGGGGCCTGCCGCCGGCGCTCGATATGGATCGCGAAAAGCGCGTGCAAACGGCCATCCGGGAAATCGTGCAAGCCGGCCTGGCCGAATCGGCCCACGACCTGAGCGATGGCGGTCTCGCTGTCGCGCTGGCCGAATGCACGTTCGGCGGCGAGTGTGGCGCCTGGATCGATCTGAACTCCGAAATGCGACCCGACTGGCTCCTGTTTCACGAAGCGCAGAGCCGCATCCTGCTGACCACGGCGGAGCCGCTCAAAGTCGCCGATATCGCGCAAAAGCACGGCTTGGAAGCCCCGGTGCTGGGCATTACAATCGAGAAGGACTTGGCCATTCTGCAACGGGGTACAATGCTGGGCCGCTGGCCAATCGCCACCCTGGAAACCGCCTTCGAAGGCGCTCTCCCCTCCCGGCTGGAGGCCGCATGACCAGATCTCGCCAGTGTCTCTGTGGTGAATAGGAACCCGGTGAATATGACCCTCGATAAATTTCACGAAGAATGCGGTGTCGTAGCCATCTACGGCCATCCGGAAGCTTCCAAGCTGGCCTATCTGGGCTTGTACGCGCTGCAGCATCGCGGGCAGGAAAGCGCCGGCATCTGCACCAGCGACGGCGCCGCGCTGCACTGCCACAAGTCGATGGGGCACGTGAACGATATCTTCACCGGCGAAGTGCTACGGAAGCTGCCGGGGCCGCTCGCCATCGGACATACGCGTTATTCGACCGCCGGCGACACGGTCCTGCAGAACGCGCAGCCGTTTCAGGTCACCTGCAACAAGGGCCAGATCGCGCTGGCGCACAACGGCAACATCGTCAATGCCGGCGAACTGCGCCAGGAACTCGGCCGCCGCGGCTCCATTTTTCAGGCATCCAGCGACACCGAAGTAGTTTTGCATCTGTTGGCCCGTTCCTCGGAGCGCACACTGGCCGGCGCCCTCCGCGACGCCCTGCTGCAACTCGAGGGCGCTTTCTCGCTGGTCTGCGTCGCCGGGGATCGCGTGATTGTGGCCCGCGATCCGCAAGGCTTCCGCCCGCTGGCGGTGGGCGAAATGGAGGTCCCCGGCGGCCGGCAGGCATACGTGTTCGCTTCCGAGACCTGCGCCTTCGATCTGATCGGCGCGGTCTACCTCCACGATGTCGCCCCGGGCGAAATGATTATGGTGGGCCCGGAGGGCATGACGCGCGAGCGCTTCGCGCCGCAGCGCCCGCTGGCCCAATGCGTCTTCGAGCACGTCTACTTCTCGCGCCCCGATTCCATCGTCTTCGGCCGCGCCGTCGAGGAATCGCGCGAGGAAATGGGCCGCCTGCTGGCGCGCGAATGCCCCGCCGATGCCGACCTCGTGGTGCCCGTGCCCGATTCCGGTGTGGCCGCCGCCGTCGGCTATTCCGCCGAATCCGGCCTGCCCTTCCGCCAGGCGCTGATCCGCAATCACTACGTGGGCCGCACGTTTATCGAGCCTTCGCAGGCCATCCGCGATTTCGGCGTGAAGCTGAAACTCAACCCCGTGCGCCACCTGCTGCATGGAAAGCGCGTGATTCTGGTGGACGATTCCATCGTGCGCGGCACTACCAGCCGCAAAATCGTCCGCATGGTGCGGCAGGCGGGCGCCACCGAAGTGCATTTGCGCATTTCCTGCCCGCCCACAATCTCTCCCTGCTTTTACGGCGTCGATACGCCCAACCGCGGCGAGCTGATCGCTTCCAGCCACAGCGTGGAAGAGATTCGCCGCTTCGTCGAAGCCGATTCGCTCTGCTATCTTTCGCTCGAATCTCTCCGCAAGGCGGTTGCCGACCGGCGCGGCGAATATTGCTACGCCTGCTACACCGGCGATTACCCTACGGATCTGGTGAATGTAGAGGAACTGATCGCTTCTTCAAAGAAGCAGTACTGATGGCCGTCATACTCGATGGGGAAACGCTGGACATCGAGCAGGTGGAGGCCGTTTCCCGCCACAACGAAACCGTCTCGCTTTCCTCCGCCGCCGTTCGGCGGATGCAGGCCTCGCGCGAACCGGTCGAGCGCCTCGCGGCCGGCGGCGCCTCCATCTACGGCGTGAACACCGGCGTCGGCCTGCTCGCCGATATCCGCATCCCGCGCGAACAGCTCGATTTGCTGCAAATCAACGTAGTGCGATCGCACGCCGCCGGAGTGGGCCGGCCGCTCGACCGGCCCGTAGTCCGCGCGATGATGCTGATCCGCGCGAATGTGCTCGCCAAAGGATTCTCGGGAATCCGCCCCGCCGTGGCCGAACTGATTTGCGGCCTGCTCAACCGCGGCGTCACGCCGGTGATTCCCGAGCAGGGCAGCGTCGGCGCGAGCGGCGATCTCGCTCCGCTGGCGCACATGGCGCTCGTGCTGGCGGGAGAAGGCGAAGCCGAATGGGAAGGCGAGGTCCTGTCTGGCGCCGAAGCCCTCCGGCGATCCGGCCTGGCCCCGCTTACGTTCCAACCCAAGGAAGGGCTCAGCCTCATCAACGGCACCCAGGCCATGCTGGCCATTGGCTGCCTGGAACTATCCGCCGCCGCGATTCTGGCCGATACCGCCGACGTAGTCGCTGCGCTTTCCCTCGATGCGCTGCGCGGTACCCCGGTGGCCTTCGACCCGCGCATCCACGCCGCCCGCCCACACCCCGGTCAGATCCAAAGCGCCGCCCGCCTGCGCCGCTTCATCCAAGGCAGCCAGATCCGCGAATCCCACATCGCCTGCCGCCGCGTGCAGGATGCCTACTCGCTCCGCTGCGCTCCCCAGGTGCATGGCGCCGTGCGCGACACGCTCGCCGAAGCGCGCCGTGTCTTCTCCATCGAGCTCAACTCCGCTACCGACAACCCGCTCGTATTCCTGTCGCCCGCCCCCGATTCCGATCCCCCGGTCGCCGAATTCCTCTCCGGCGGCAATTTCCACGGCGAACCGCTGGCCTTTCAACTCGATTTCCTGGCCGTCGCTCTGGCGGCGCTCGCCGGCATTTCCGAACGGCGCATCGATCGCCTCGTCAATCCGGCCTTGAACGAGCACCTCTCTCCCTTTCTCGCCGGCCACGCCGGTCTCGAATCGGGATTCATGATGGCGCAAGTCACCGCCGCATCGCTGGTGGGCGAAAACCGCGTGCTGGCGCACCCGGCCTCGACCGGGTCCATCACCACCAGCGGCAATAAGGAAGATTTCGTCAGCATGGGCATGGCATCCGCCACCAAGTTGCAGCGCGTCGTGCGGAATACCCGCGCCGTATTGGCGATCGAAGCCCTGGCCGCCGCGCGCGCCCTCGATCTGCTCGCCCCCCTGCGGAGCAGCGAATTGCTCGAAGACGCTCGCCGGCGCATCCGTTCGGTTTCGCCTCCGCTGACGGGCGATCGCGCGCTGTACCGCGATATTCAGGCGCTTGAGGGGCTGATCGCCGAGGGCTCCCTGCGCTTCCCGGACCCCGGCGCAATTCGGCCCTAGCCCCTGATTCCCACTCCCGGCTTTGCCGCGCTCACCCAAACCTTGGCGCCCGCGGCCCGGTCCAGGTGTATGGCGGCGCCATCCGTTTGGACCGCAATGTCGTCACCCACGCCCAGCACTTCGACCCACACGCCCGGCCGAATCCCTTTGGCGTCCAGGTATTCCAGAAAAGCCGCATCCCGTTCGAACACGCTGGCCACCCGCACGCGTTCCCGGCCGTGGCTTTCCTCCAGCGGTTTGAGGCCGCGCCCACGCCGCTCGCGCGGCGAATCCATCGCCAGGTTGCCGTGCGGGCACAGGCAACAGTTGCCCAGCTTCTCCGATAGCTTCCGCTCGAAGTCTCCCGAAACGGCGTGTTCCAAAGCCTCCGCCTCCTCGTGCACCTTGTACCATTCCAGCCCGAAAATTTCCGCCAGCATGCGCTCGATCAGATGATGCCGGTATAGCAGCCGGTTGGCGATTTCCCAGCCGCTCGAGCTGAGCGTGATATTCGCGCCCGCGTGCACCTGGATGAGGCCGTCGCGTTTTAGCCGCTTAATCGCCATGGTGACGGCCGGAGCCGAAACCCTCAACCAGCGGCTTAGAGTCACCGGCTTGACGTTTTCACCCTCCGATTCGGCTTCCGCAATCGCCTTCAGATAGTTCTCTTTCGAGATCGTGATGCGCACGCTCGCCTCGATTGTACCGCGCCGGTACATGGTGGGACGGCCGGGTTGTTTCGCGCGAATCTTCTCCCCGGAGCGGCATTCGCGGCCCGACCTGGTGACCCGTTTGCGCGGCGGATCCATATCCGGCTTTCCGGAATTTGGGAGCCGGAAAATAAACAAATCGCCGCCATTGTAAGCCTTCTCGAAAATCCCGCGTACACGCCGGTTTTCGTGCATTGCCGGCGCGGCGACGACCGCGTAGGCCTCGTGATCGCCTGTTACCGCATCGCCCATGATCACCGGACCAATGAGCGGGCGTTAAAAGAAGCGCGCCGGGACGGCATCAACGTGCTGGAAATTTTGATGCAGCGGTACATCCGGCATTACCATCCGCAGTCCGGCACGCCGCCACTGGTGAGCGCCACCGGCGAGCAATGACTCAGGCCGGCTCGCCGAAGTGAGCTTCGAAAACCGCGATCTTCGAAAGACGGCGCTTATGCCGCTCGGCGCCGGAGAAGCGGGCGCCAAGATAGCTGCGGACCACTTCCACCGCTAATTCCGGTCCGACCACGCGCCCACCCAGACACAGTACGTTGACATCGTCATCCTCCACGCATTGCCGCGCGGAGAACGTATCGTGGCAGGTGGCGGCGCGGATGCCGCGGAATTTATTGGCCGCCACGCAGGCCCCGGCTCCGCTGCCGCAGATCAGCACCGCGCGCTCGGCCGCTCCCGAGAGCACCGAATGCGCTACGGCCTTGGCATAATCCGGATAATCCACCGGATCGGCGGAATTGGTTCCGAGATCCCGAAATTCCTGACCCTTACTGCGCAGTTCGTCGATCACGCGCAGCTTCAGAACAAAACCGGCATGATCGCACGCAATCGCTATTTTCATCGCTCGCCCAGCATAGCGCAGAGCCGCCAGGCCTGGCCAGCCGAAGCGCGGGCCGCGGCAGGCCGGACAGGAGCCGGCGATGCCGGTTCCGAAAAACGCTCAGCCCAAGGCCGCCGGGTCGGGCTGCCACACATCCAATACTTCCTGTAACCGCTCGACGGAGATCGGTTTCGAGAGATAGTCGACCATGCCGGCATCCAGGCAAAACTGCCGGTCTTCGGGTATGGCATGAGCCGTCATAGCGATGACCGGCAAGCTGCCTCCGGTTATCTTGCGGATTGCGCGGGCGGCCGCGTAGCCGTCGATATCCGGCATCTGGCAATCCATCAGCACCAGATCGTACGCGCCTCTCTCCACGGCGGTAATGGCTTTTCTACCGTCTGCCACCAGGTCCACCAGGTGCCCCATCCTCTGCAGCAGAGCCGCCGCCACGCGCTGGTTGATCGGATTATCTTCGGCCAGCAGAATGCGCAAGCTCCGCCGCGATCGGGGAATCGCCTTCGTTACCGGACGGTGCGCGGGAAGCACTTCTGCGGCAATCGGAAACGCTAAATCGGCCACGAACGTGCTGCCGGCTCCAGGAGCGCTCTCCAGTTCCAGCTTCCCATACATCAGCGCGACCAGTTCGCGACAGATCGCCAGGCCGAGCCCTGTTCCGCCATACCGTCTGGTGCTCGAGCCATCGGCTTGGGTGAACGGCTCAAAGATCGCCGCCTGCGCTTCCGGCGCAATACCGATGCCCGTATCTTTTACGGTGAACCGCAGTTTCGCGCGGTTCCCGCTTCGCTCCAGTACCGCCACGCCCAGTGTAACCGTCCCCTGCTCGGTGAATTTGATGGCATTCGAAAGAAGATTGAGCAGCACCTGCCGCAGGCGCTGCGGATCGCCGGTTAGCACCGGCGGAACGGTGCGATCGAACTCCCGCACCACCCGCAGGCCTTGCGCATTGGCCATGGGACCAACCACGGAAAGAGCCTCGTTAACCAGTTCCTCCACGGAAAATGGGGCCCGTTCCAGTTTGAGTTTGCCCGCCTCGATCTTTGACAAATCCAGTATGTCGTTCACCAGGTGCAGCAGCGTTTCACCGCAGGTGCGAATGTTGTCGAGCCACTCCTGCTGCCCCGCCGGCACTCCCGAATCGAGCAGTAGCCGGACACTTCCCAGCAGGCCATTCATTGGCGTACGGATCTCATGGCTCATGTTGGCCAGAAACTCGCCTTTGGCGCGCATGGCCTTCTCCAGCCGGATCAACATCTCTTTTTCCTGTGTCACATCGATCGAAGCGCCGCTAACCCGCAGGATTTTTCCGCCCTCGTATTCCCCCCTGCCATGCACGCGATGCCAACGGCACGTTCCGTCGGGTAAAATGATGCGGGCTTCCAGGCGGTACGGCTCCCCTCGGGCAACACAAGCGTGCACCGCCGCATCCAGGCGTGGCAAATCTTCCGGATGAATCATGCCTTTCCATTGATCGAGCGGCAGTTCGCGGGGGCCGTCTTTCAAGCCGACTAAGGACGCGAACCCATCCGAATAGCGAATCCGGCCGCCGGCCACCTCCCAGAAACCGAACGAGGCGGCGTGTTCCGATAAATCGATCCGGGCCGCGTACTCCCGCAGTTGCGCCGTGGCGCGCAGGCGCTCGATGGCATTTCCCGCCAGGTGCGCCCCCACTTCCACCAGCACCAGTTCACCTTTCCGGGGCCTCGCCGGAACGCGGTGGTACATGGCGAACGTGCCGAGCACCTGATGATTGGAGTCGCGGATGGGCACGCTCCAGCATGCCCGCAGGCCAAAACCCAGTAGAAAATCCCGCGCCGGACCAGCAAAGCGGCGATCGGTAGCGATGTCCTCTACGATCACCGTCTCGTTCCGGAAGGCCGCCGACCCGCACGCGCCCACTTCCGGACCGATCTCCAACCCGTTTGCCGCGTCCATGTACGCCGGCGGCAGGCTGCCTCCCGATCCCTTCATCAGACGCCGCCGGTCTTCATCCAGCAGCAGAATCGTGCAAAGGCAGTTCGGAGCCATTTTCTCTATGGCGTGAGTCAGGCTATCTAAAACCTCCTGCATCGAGGCGCCCCGGCCCATCATCTCCACTACCCGCCGCTCTTCTTCAAGAAAGTCCGCCGCAACTCCGAAAACCGGCCGCTTCGGCCCCCGCCCGGCGAGCCGGCACCCTAACCATCCGCCGATACCGGAACCCGCGAGAACTCCAACCAGCAATGGCGTGATCATCGGTTCCCTCCGCAGGCGCCCAGACACGTAAAGCTTCGCTCAATTTCCCTATCGGCTCCCGCGTCGACTTTCTTTAGGGCTACCGGCGGCTATTTGCCGTTCCCACCGAGGGCTTGCCGGCAGGCTTTCAGAATTTCCAGCGCGTTCGGCGTATCGCTATGCACGCAAATGGTTTGCACCTGCCTCTCGCGCGCCAGACGCACCGCCTGGCGCGCCGCCTCGTGCGGGTCGGTAATCAGCGCATCGGGCAATTTGCGGCTGCGCAGCGAGCCATCCGCCTCATAACGCCGGTCGGCAAACGCCTCGGCCGCCACTTCGAGTCCCATTTCGCGCCAGATTTCTAGCGCCGCCGAGCCCGCCAGGCCGAAAATTACCGCTTCGGCCTTCCATCCGGCCACGGCTGCCCCGATAGCGCGCGCCACCTCCCCGCTTCGCGCCGCCACGTTATATAACGCGCCATGCGGCTTCACATGCACAATCCGCCCGCCCAGGCCGGCCACCACGCGCTCCAACCGCTCCATCTGTCCCCGCACCGCCGCTTCGATTTCCGCGGGCGGCATCGTCATCTCCACCCGGCCGAAATTGGCCCGGTCGGGATAACTGGGATGCGCGCCGATGCGTACACCGCGCTGGAGCGCCAGCCGCGTTGTCCGCTCCATGCTGGTTTCGTCGCCGGTATGCCCGCCGCAGGCGATGCTCGCCGAGGTGACATACTCCATCAGCGCCGCTTCGTAGCCGGCATCCTCCAGCTCGCCCATGTCGCAGTTCAGATCCGTCACACCAACGAATATAGCCACTCTTCCTGCCGCCGCAGCAACTCCCGCGCCGCTTCCAGACTCACCAGCTCAAACCGCACTTCCCGGCGCGGAACCAACTGTCCCACCCGCCACAGATCGGCGGAAATCACGCTCGCGGGCTTGGGATAGCCGCCCGTGGTCTGATGCTCCACAAAGAGAATGATAGGCTGGCCATTAGGCGGAATTTGCACCGCTCCGAGCCCCACGCCTTCTGTCAGCATGTGACCGGCGGGACTGGGAACCGGGGGACCGTGCAACCGCACCCCCATGCGGTTCCAAGATGCCGTCACAGTGTAGGGCGCGCCATACAACTCGTCGCCGAACCAATCGGCCTGCGGACCGCGGGTGACCCGCAGAGGCCCCTCGGCCGGTGGCTGTGCCGCGCGCACACTGCGCGCCCGGCGAATCGCCTCGTTGCCGATGGGCAGAATTGCGCCCTTCGCCAGCGGCCTTCCGCCGAGCCCGCTGGCCACATGCATCGAAGCGCTGCCCAAAACTTTTCCAACAGCCAGCCCGCCCCGCACGGCCACGTAGCAGCGCGCGCCGGATCGCGTCGCGCCGAACCGCGCCACGCTTCCCGTTTTCATCTCTACCGCGCTCCATAGCGGCAGGTCCGCGCCGAAATCCGAGCCGGTTACGGCGATTACCGCATCGCCTTCGAAAACCAGCGTGGCGCCGGTGAGAGTCATTTCCAGCGCCGCGGCATTTTCGGCGTTACCCACCAGCAGATTTCCGGCCCGCAGCGCCAACGCATCCGCCGCGCCCGAAGCGGAGACGCCAAGCTGCGCGTAGCCGAAACGGCCCAGGTCTTGCACCGTGCTCTCCAGGCCCGGCTCGATCACATGGATTGCGTTCACGGCAGCGGCACAAAGCGGATCCGGTCTCCGGTGCGCAGCAGCGCCGGAGGGTTCGCGGCCGCATCGAACAGGCGGACCGTGGTGCGCCCGATCAGACGCCAGCCGCCCGGCGTGCTCATCGGATAGATTCCCGTTTGGCTGCCTCCAATGGCCACGCTCCCCGCTGGCACTTCCTTCCGGGGCGCCGGCAGCCGCGGAATTGCCAGTTCCGGCGGCAAGCCTCCCAAATACGGAAATCCCGGCGAAAAGCCGAGAAAGTACACCACGTACTCCGCGCTCGTATGCCGCCGGACGATTTCCGCGGCCGAAAAGCCGGTGTAGCGCGCCACATCTTCCAGGTCCGGACCGCACTCACCCCCGTAGCGCACCGGAATTTCCAGTCTGCGCGGCTCGGCCATAGGCATCGCTTGCGCCTCTTCCCATCGCGCGCGCACCAGCCGCTCGATTTCGCCGTGCGTCGCCCGGCGCGGATCGAAGTCGATCAGCACGCTGGCATAGGCGGGGTGCAGGTTCAGGATACCGCGCGGCAATTCCTCGAATGCCCGCAGCAGCCGCAACACGTCACTATGCGATTCTAAAGAGATACGATCGCCGAAGGAAACCAGCAGCGAACGGTCGCTGGCCGGGCGGATCTCCATGAATTTCCGGACACCCTAGCTTGGTCGCTCCGCAACCGCCGGCAGGATTTGCTCGATCTTTTCCCGCAAGGTGCTTACGGTGAAGGGTTTGATCAGCAGCGCGTGCCCCTTCTCGACGACATATTTCTGCACCACCTGCGTGTGATCGTAACCGGAAATGTAGAGCACTTTCAGATCGGGTTGCAAGGCCGTTAGCTTATCCGCCAGCATGGGGCCGCTCATGCCAGGCGCGATTACATCTGCGATCAGCAATTCGAAAGGGCCGCCGTGGTTCCGGTAAACCGTGAGCGCGTGTTCGCCGCTGTCGGCCGTCAGGACTTCATAGCCGAACTGCGCCATCATCGCCCCTACCAGCTTGCGGACTTCCGGTTCATCGTCCACCACCAGAACAACTTTTTTACTGGTTGTTTCAGGCATCTCCCGATTCTAACCGCGCGCCGCGCCTGTAATCAATGAATGGTTCCCCGGCATGTGACGATATGCACACGCTAAGCCCCGCTTCCACCAGCGTGCCGGCCGTTTGACACCCCACCTCATTTTCCTGCAAAATTAGAGTGCCAGCGAATAAAAAGCGAATATGGGCGCCGCTCTCCGCCAGCAATTCGAATCCCTGATCACTCCAAAAACGCTCACTCCAAAAACGCTCGCCGGCCTCTTCGGCTGGCGGGAACGGCCGCTGCCGGAAACCGTCCCCACAGGGGTTGCCGAACTGGATGCGGCCCTGGGCGGGCTGCCGCGCGGGGGCCTCACGGAAATTTTCGGGCCGCCATCCTCCGGCCGTGCAAGCCTGCTGGCCTCCATCCTGGCGGCCGCCACCCGGAGGGGGGAAGTTTGCGCGCTGGTGGATGCCGAAGATTGCTTCCACCCGCAGTCGGCCGCGGCCGCGGGCGTGCGGCTCGACCGGCTGCTCTGGGTGCGCTGCGCGCATAATGCCGAGCACGCGCTCAAAACGGCCGACCTGCTGATCCAGGGCGGCGGTTTCGGCCTGGTGGCGATGGATCTGGGCGATACCCCACCGGCCGTGGCGCGGCGCATTTCGCTGACTTCCTGGTTCCGCCTGCGGCGCGCGGTGGAATATACGCCCACGGTGCTAGTGGCCGTGGCGCGCCAGTCGAACGCCAAGACCTGCGCTTCCTTGATGCTGGAATGCGTCCGCGAGCGGGCCTCCTGGACCGGCGCCACCCCCCTGCTTCGCGGCATTCGCGCGCGCGTCGCCAGGCGGAAACCGGGGCACGCGGTTACGGCATGCTTCCAGGCCGGCTATCGGGCGGAGGCGCTGAAGTAAGTATGTACGCCTGTCTGCACGGCTCCGGCAATTTGACCGCGCTGGCGTTCGAGTTTTCGCCCACCGTGGAGCAGACCGCCCCGGATACCGTAACTTTCGATGTCTCCGGCCTGGACCGCCTCTTTGGCCTGCCGCAGGATGTGGCCGCGGCCATCGCCCGGCGCGCTACGGAAACCGGCGTCCAGGCAAACCTTGCCCTGGCCGCCAATCCGGATGCCGCCATTTGCGCCGCCCGCGGTTTTGCTAATGGCGCCGCAAGCGGCTTGCGCGGCCCGCATATTCTGCCGCAGGGAGACGAGGCCAAATACCTGGGAAGCCTGCCGCTCACGGTGCTGGCGCCTTCCGCTGAATTGCAGGAAACGCTCGAGCGCTGGGGCATCCGCCGGTTTCAGGAAATGGCCGCGCTGCCGGCTCTGGGTATCGCCGAACGGCTGGGGCCTGAAGGACTCCGTCTCCGGCAATTGGCGCGGGGAGAAGTAGAGCGGAAACTGGCGCCTCTTGAAGAGCCGCCGCGCTTTGCCGATGAATTGGAATTGGATTACCCCCTGGAGCTGCTCGAGCCGTTGCTGTTCGTGCTTTCGCGGCTGCTGCACGGGTTGCTCACGCGGCTGGCCACGCGCGGCCTGGCAACCAATGAGTTGCGCCTGGCGCTGGGCCTGGAAAATCGCGCCACGCACAACCGCACGCTGCGTTTGCCGGTGCCGGCGCTGGATGGCCGTTCGTTTCTGAAGCTGCTCGAACTCGACCTGGCGGCGCATCCACCCCCGGCTCCGGTAGTGAACGTATCGCTCGCCGTGAACCCCGTGAAGCCGCAGGCGGCGCAGCACGGCTTATTCGTCCCGCAGGCGCCCGAGCCGGTGAAGCTGGAACTGACGCTGGCCCGCATTCAGGCGATTGTGGGGGAGGGCCGCGTGGGATCGCCGGAACCGTTGGATACGCACCGCCCGGGGGCATTCCGTATGAACTCATTCGGCAGGGCGGGTCAGGCGCATTCGCCTGCCGGCCCTTCCCCCTCCCTTCCGCGCCTGGCGCTGCGCCTGTTCCGCCCGCCCCTGGCCGCGCGGGTTTCGATCGAAGCCGGGCGGCCCGGATTCGTCGCCGCCAAAGGCGTGCGCGGCAGAGTGGTGCAATCGGCCGGACCCTGGCGCACCGCGGGCGACTGGTGGACCTCCGATCCCTGGTCGCGCGACGAATGGGATATTGCCCTGAGCGATGGGGCGCTTTACCTGATTTTTTGCGAGCCGCGCGGCTGGTACGTGGAAGGCAGCTACGACTGAGACTCCATGGCTCTGGCCAGCTTGGCGGCGCTGATAGCCTGCCCGATGTGACGCTGGATGTGTTCGGCGATATGGGTCAGCAGCCCGGCGACGGTGGTAGGCAAGCGCTTTCTCCCCACCCAGCGGGGTTCGCTTAAGTTGGCCGGGTCTAGGGCGCGCACGGTCGTTTCCGCCTCCGCGAATACGCGGTCCATGCCCGCCAGCAGGTCCGCCGCGGTGAGGTCCGCGGTTTTTTCTTCGGCGGCCAAGGCGGCGAACTGTTCGCGCGTCAGTTCCCTGCCCTGCAGATAGCTCATCAGCCGGTCGGTGCTGTTTGCAATGTGCAGCAGATGAAACCCGGCCGAACCAAAGCCGTAAGGCTTGGCCCAGAGCTGAGCGGGAGTAAGGCTCCCGGCATAGCGCTCCAGGTCTTCGCGCGCCTGCTGGAATGTATACAGGATTGGCGCGATCCGGGGATCTACTCCTTCCACGGGACCACGCAACCAAGGTTCGGGGAGGCCACTCATATGATTTCAACTATAAGCCGCCGGCTATGCCGTTCGCGTATTGGGCTCCGGCGGCGCCGCCCATAGATTCCCGACCCCAAGTTCCGAAAAATCTACGGCCGCCCTTCTTCCCGCAACGGGAAACGTCGGAATGGATACCATAGTAGGAGAATGAATCCGTCAACCAACGGAAATTCAACCGGTCTCCGCAATGGCCAATCTTCCAAACTGGGGCCTGGGGTTTTCGCGCTCGTGATTTATGTGCCCGATCCGCTGGGCCGATTTTTGGACGATTTGCGGAGGGACCTGGTGCCACACTACAACCCACGCGCCCACGTCAGCGTGTTGCCGCCCCGTTCGCTCTCAGTGGAGTGGCAAATTGCCTCCAGCCAGTTGCGCGCGCTTTCGGAAAGCTGGCGGCCGTTCGAAGTGGAATTAACGCGCATCGCGGTGTTCCCGGTTACCAACGTCATCTACCTTGAATTGGGAGAGGGGGCCGAAGAACTACGCCGGATGCACGCCAAGGCCAGCCGCGCCCTCGCCTTCGACGAGCCGTTTGCGTTTCATCCCCACGTGACGCTGGCGCAGGAGATCCTGCCCGAGCGGGTCGAGGAAATGCGCGAGCGCGCGGAACACCTGTGGCGTGAATACCAGGGCCCGCGGCGGTTTCACGCCGATCGGGCCATTTTTGTGCAGAGCGTGCCGGACAATTGCTGGGTGGATCTGGCGGAGTACCCGCTGGGCGTGCCGGTGGCGCGGTAGCCGCTCAAAACACGTAAAGGAACATCACCACCATCATGTCGACGATGAGCAGCAGGGAGGCGACCCAGGCGATGATAACCCACCGAAGCTGCTTTTCAGTTGGCGCCGTGATGCCAATAGTGGCATGAAAGGCTCCTACCAGCCCGCTCATCAGTTTGATGGGAATCCATCCCATCGCCAACGCCGCCGCGAGCGCGATCATCGCCAGGTGGAATAAAACCAGCAGAAGCATGCCTTCGTCTGAGAGGATAGCGCATTTTTCGGAATCGCCGCCGGAAACACCAGTGACAAGGAAAGCCGCGCGCGGATTCATCATCTTCGCGCACGGCTCGCGCATCGAGTCCGCTAACGAAGGGGTGCGCGCTATTGCCGCGGGGTTTGCCGGCGCGGGAAACTTCCCGCACGTCGAAGCGGCGTTTCTGGAACTGGGGCAGCCGGACCTGGGGAGCGCGGTTGGGCGGCTCGCCAACCGCGGGGTGCGGCAGATTGTGGTGATTCCTTATTTTCTGACTCTGGGGCTGCACCTCGAGCGGGATCTGCCGGCGCTGGTGGCGCGGCTGATGGCGGAGCATCCCGGCTTGGAAATCCGCGTCACGAAACCGCTCGAGGGGCATCCGGCGCTGCTGGATATTCTGCTGGATCGTGCCGGGGAAGCGAGTGAGGATCCGGAGCCGCCCGCCGGGCCGGGCGGCTCGGCTAAAAGCCCTACGAGTTCTGCCGCAGCCAGTCGCGGAAGGCGTCGCGATAGAGAATGATCCCCTTGCGCGAATAACGCAGGTAGCCCTGGCGGCGGAATTGGTTCATATAGTGGGTAACGATTTCACGGGAGGTACCAACGTACTGCGAAAGCAATTCGTGGGTAAATGGCGCCATCCGCGTGGAGCCATCATCCTCCGGCGTGCCCAGGCGTTCGGAAAAACGAAGCAGCGAACGCGCCAGGCGGCGGGCGATGTTGTCCACAGAGAAGCTTTCGATGCGGTGGGTGAAATCGATGGTGCGCTGCACCAGGATTTGCAACAAAGCGACGGCCAGGCGGGGCCGTTTCATAATGATGTCTTCGATTTCCGCCGTGGTCCATGTCATGAGCTTGGTATTTTCCAGGGCGGTAGCTTGTTCGGCGCGGTGAGGGAGATTGAGGAATGCGGATTCCCCGAAGAACTCGTCGGGCTGGTAGATATCGACGACCACCTGGTGGCCATCATCGGCGAGCCGGGAAACCTTGACCTTGCCATCGATCACCAGGTAGATCGCCGTCGAAGGCTGGTCGTGGTTGTAGATCATCTGGCCCTTGCGATATTCCACGATGCTTGAGCACGGAAGGTGCGCTAAGGGGTCTTCCAAGGGTTTCTGCGGTGCAATTTGAGAAGGACTCGTTGCCATCATCTCCTCCTGAAGATAGACTAAATTTCCTGCGGTGTCTGCGGCGCGCCAGTCTCTTCGTCACCGCGCTGCGCACCCTCACGTTGGCGCTTGCCCCGCCAGGACCGGCAAGTGAAGGTGTAAAATTCGGGGTTTCTTCACTGCCACTTTCCGCTTACATCCCCCGTTTGGTTTTGCATTTCACGTGCCAAATCATACCCCTTCTGGAGCCAGATCGCCATCGAGCCTTCAAATGAAAGATTCGGAAGAAAATAGCGGTACGACCCGGTTGGGGAGCGCAGTGGTACTCCGGTTTGCAAGCTTTTCGGGGTGGCAATCTTTACCAGCCTCGCAAAAGTTCATGGCAGCTCAAAAGCGAGATCATGAACAGATCCGTACGAACACTGTCGGCATACTCGCAATCGTTTTTTCGCTTGCGACCGCGGTAGCGGTCTTCGCGGCGGGACTGCCACCCGCCGGGATACGTCCGCCATCCAGCGATGGAAAAGCCGCGATTCTTCCGGGCGGGCGGGTGGCGGCTCCGCTGGGCAAGCAGATACCTACCGGCGCGGAACCGATCGGGCTGGCGATCAGCCCCTCGGGAAAGTACGTGCTCACGGTGAACGCCGGTCCGAAGGCGGGGTCGCTGACGGTCTTGGAGAAGGCCGGCAAGTGGGTGGCGCAGCAGATTCGGATTCCGGCTGAGGTCTCGGGCGGAGTGGCGTTTTCGGGCGAGCATGCGGCGTGGGTGGCGGAGGGGGATTCCGGCCGGATCGAACTGATCGATTTGGCGATGGGCGGCCGGCGGCGGGAAATCGACCTGAACCAGGGGGGCTTGGAGAACAGTTTCGCGGGCGCGCTGGCGTTCGATGGGCGCCGGGAGTTGCTGTATGTGGCCGACCGCGCCAACCGGCGGGTGGCGGTGGTGGATGCGCGCACCAGGCGAGCGGCGGCTTCGCTGGCTGTCATGGAACCACCGCGCGCGCTGGCGCTGTCTCCGGACGGCCGGACCCTGTACATTGCGGCCGGGTCCGTGGGCTTTGCGGACGTGAGCGACGGGGCGCATCCGAAACTGGCCGGGGCCGTTCCAACAAGCGGAAAACCCGTGGCGGTGCTGGCAACCGCGGACCGCGTGTACGCCGCCAGCGCGGACGACGATTCCATAACTGCGATCAATGCCGCTTCGAGGCGAGTCGAGTGGCGCGTACCGATCCGGATTCCCGGAATGGAAACACTGCGCGGCGTGGAGCCTTCGAGCCTTGCGTGGGACGAAACGAGCGGCTGGCTGCTGGTCGCCGAAAGCGGGATCAACGCGGTTGGGGTGATCGACGCGCGCGCCGGGAAATTTCTGGGCCACCTGCCCGCAGGTTGGCGCCCGACGCAGGTGCTGATTCGTGGCGGCAGCGCGTTCGTGGCCAATGGAAGAGGCTTGCAGGCGGGGCCGCCTTCGTACAAAGAAGGATCGATTTCCGTTTATGTTTTGCCTGCCGCGAGCGAACTCGCGGCCGATACGGAATACGTGATGCGGGCAAATGGGTTCGTTCCGGCAGCGGAGGCGCGGCCGTTTCCGCCAGCCGGGATCCGGCTGGTTGTGCTGATCGTCAAGGGGACGCGCTCCTTCGATGAGGTTTTGGGGGACCTCACGCAGGCGGCAAATGGCGCGGTAATGGCCGCGCCCGCGCTGGCTCACCTGGGGAGCCGCGGCTACGCCGATGGCGAGCGCAAACGGCTCAGCCTCCAAGGCGTCAACGTGACTCCCAACCAGAACGCCATTGCCCGCCAGTTCAGCTTCAGCGACAACTTTTATGCGGATGGGGAAGACGAGGCCGAGACCTACCGCCGGCTGGAGGACGGGCCGCTCTGGGAATCTCTTTCCCGGAATGGAATCTCGTTCCGGAAATTCACGGCGGACCGCAACGCACTGATCTCCGATACCGAGCGGGCCCGGAAATTCATCGAAACAATGGAAAGCGACTTCGGGAAGACCGGCGCCGAGCCGCCGCGCTTCGTTTACCTGGAGCTTCCCAACGATTCGATCGCGCGCCCGCTCCCGGAGAGAGGTTATCTCTACCCCGAATCGGCCGCCTCCGATAACGACTATGCGGTGGGCCTGGTGTTGGCGTTTCTTGCCAAGACGCCGTGGTGGAAGGAAATGGCGGTATTCGTTACCGGAGCGGCGAGCAGCGGATTCGATCACATCGACGCGCACCGCACCGTGCTCGAGTGCGCCGGACCATGGGCCAAACCGAATTTCGTTTCCCACACCAACACCAGTTTTCCGGGGCTGCTGAAAACGATTCTCGAGATTCTGCGCGTTCCGGAAATGGATCTGGCCGAGGCCGCCGCCGCGGATTTGAACGATTGCTTCCGTTCCCGCCCGGATTCCCGCGGGTACAATGCGCTTCCGGAGGACGAACGGATTTATGCGGCTCCCCGGCCGTAGCAAGCAATATCGGCGTGGTCCATAATCGCCAGGGCTTGGGCCAGGGATTGGGGGTTGGTAGAGACACTACGGGTGCGAGAGCGGCCGTATATTCTTGGAATCTCGAAACGGGCGGGAGTTTTTGGCTCCCGCCGCTTCGGGGTGTGAATGTCAATCGGCGCAAATCCTGCCGCCGGACATAGCGACGCCCAGCGCGCCCAAGTGCCAGACGCAGCACGTTCCGACCGGAATTTCTACGCTCTTTTCCACTCTTTTCGGACACCGATGCCCGCCCGCCGCCACCGCCGGGCCCTACTACCCAGCGGCAGCGCGGAACACCTTTTGGGAAGACTCGCTGGCCAGCGAACTTTGTTTCCCAGGCTCAGTGTAACGGGCGGGCTTTACCCGTTTCGGCGGGGTAGAAATGGAAGTGATTGAAAAACCGGGTAAATATAAATTTGAATTTGATGGCACCGAAAAAATCGGCGTCCTGCAGGTCTGGCATTCGCGGGCCGCGCGCGGCTTACGGCGTGGGTTTCTTCGCTTCCTCGGCGCGGGCACCCTCGAGAATGTCTTTCATGGCGTAATTGCCTTCGTGGCAGGCGTATTCGGCGAATTCGTATTTGTCGTCGCGCTTCAGGGGGATCAGGAGAGTCCAAGGCTTGGTCCAGGTTTCCGGATCGTCGATGGTCACCTGGTAATTAAGCGTATCGGCATCGACGCGGGTGAGCCGTTCGACGAGGCGCAGCGCCTGGCTGTGCCGGCCGCCTTCGCCGTTGTAGCCCACGCCGTTGGAGCCGATGCTGGTTTTGTCGGTGAAATTAGAAGTTTCGATGACCAGGGTGTTGCCTTCCCAATGGCCGCGCGAATCGCCCATATACTCGTGGATCGATTCGCCCACGTGCGGCCGCCCATCGAGCGGAATGACGCGGGCCTCATGGATCATCTCGTTGCGGATGACGACGTAGCCGGGCGCTTGCAGAATCTGGTTGCCGTTGTTATAAACAACGGGAATAATCGAGCCGGTGACGCCGCGGGTGATGCAGCGGTAATACAGATTCAAATCTTCCCAGCTATCGGCATGTCCGGCCCACTCGGCGGGGTCGCCTTTGCCGCCGCGCGCTTGTTTACGCCGCTGCTGCGCTTCGGCGGTAAGCGGCGGGATGCGGCCATCGGGCGGATCGATGATCAGGGAAGCCTGGCGGGTCGGCTTGCCGCGCTCGGTCCAATAGGCGGGCGGGCCGATGCCCACTTTGGCGTCCTTGGGGGCGCGCTCTTCGTTGTCCGACGCGGCTTGACGCCGGGCCTGCTCCAGACGTTTGGCGTACTCTTCGTCGGTGAGCGTGTTCCGCTCGCCCATGCTTTTCGGCCGCTGCATCGGGACGCCCATGTTGCCCGGCCACATGCCCTGGATATCGGGATCGCCCCAGGGAGTTTTCGGCGGCGTGTAGGTCTGGCCGGCCAGCAGCGGAACCAGGACGGCCGCACCGGCGAGAGCCAGCAAGCATGGAAATCGCATGATGAATGTAAGATACGAAGCGCGCAGGCCCGGTGTCAATGGCGGCGCAGAACAGGGCGGGCGCGGAACAGGCCGCCAGAGGATCGAGCGCTCGCGGGTTTGAGCGTTTTATTTTATGCGTCCTGCCCCAATAGAGCGATCAAGTCGCCGCACTCGCTTGGGTTTTACTCGCGGAAGGTATCGAGGATAGGGCCGATGCGATCTTCGATGCGGGCGCGGCGGGCGCGCTCAGCGTGCACGATTCCGGTGAGAACGGCGTCGGATTCGGCGAGATCGCGGTTGATGAGCACGTAATCGTAGGCGTTGTAATTGCGGATTTCGCGGGCGGCGTCGCGGAGGCGGCGCTGGATCACCTGCTCGTCGTCTTCGCCGCGGGCGCGAAGGCGCTGTTCGAGGACCTGGCGGGAAGGCGGCAGAATGAAGATGGTCACGGCGCCTTCGACGCGGCAGCGGAGCTGGGCGGCGCCTTGCACGTCGATATCGAGCACGAGGTCGTTGCCGCGGGCGCGGGCCTCTTCGAGAATGCCGCGGTGCGTGCCGTAATAGTTGCCGAAGACTTCGGCCCATTCGAGGAATTCGCCGCGGGCGATCATCTGTTCGAACACGGGGCGGGAAACAAAGCGATAATTCTGGCCTTCGATTTCAGCGCCGCGCGGCCGGCGGGTGGTGTAGGAGATGGAAAACATCAGGCCGGGGACGCCGGCCATGAGGCGGGAAACCAGGGTGGATTTGCCGGAACCGGAAGGCGCGGAGATGATGAAAACCGTGGTCATGGGAGAGGGATCATTCCAGGTTTAGCGACTGCTCCCGGATTTTGTCGATTTCCGCTTTGGCGCCGAGGGCCAATTCGGTGATGGTTAAGCCGAGATCGCCAAGGCCGCCGGTTTTGGAGAGGATGGTGTTGGCTTCGCGATTCATTTCCTGCAGCAGGAAATCGAGGCGCTTGCCCACTTCGCCGCCGGTGGCGAGCATCTGCTCGACCTGGGCGGTGTGGGTGCCGAGGCGGAGGAGTTCTTCGGCGATATCGCTGCGGTCGGCCAGGATGGCGGCTTCCTGAGCAAGGCGCTGGGGTTCGATGGCGGCGCAGCGCAACAACTCGGAGAGCTTTTCCCGCAGGCGGTTTTGGAAAGCGGGGACGGCGCCGGAGCGAATCTGCTGCATGCGCTCGACCAAGGCATGGATGGCGGCGCAGCGCTGGCGAATTTCGGCGGCGGTGGCGGCGCCTTCGCGTTCGCGAAAGGCATTGAGCAGGATGGCGGCTTCTTCGGCGGCCTCCAGAATCGCGCGGGTGACGGGTTCGGCGATTTCGCGCGCGGCCTCCTGGAATTCGGGAGCCGACAGCATTCCCGGGATGCGGAGGGCGGAGTTTAAATCGAGCGCGCCGGAGAGGCCGTACTGGCGGGCCGCTTCATGGAATGCGCGGATGTAAGCGTCGAGCAGGGGCCGGTTGAGAGGAACCGGCGCGCCATCCGCGGCGCGGGCGAAGGCCACGTGGATTTGCAGGTGGCCGCGGGCCACGCGCTGCTTGAAGAGATTGCGCAACTCGGTTTCGATGGCATCGAGTTCGGGCGGCATGTGGAAGTGCAGGTCCAGACCGCGGTGATTGACGCTCTTGATGCTGAGTACGATCTCGCCTTCGGCGATGCTTTTGCGGACGCGGGCAAAGCCGGTCATGCTGCGAACGCTCATATTTCGGCCACGCTCGCATTGGCAGGCGAAAGCGCCTGCCCCACGTTTTGCAATTCATGCAGGCGGCGGTAGATGCCGCTCTGGCGCATGAGTTCCTCGTGCGTGCCGGTTTCGCGGATGCGGCCCCGATCGAGGACAACGATACGGCTGGCGCGGCGAATGGTAGAGAGGCGGTGGGCGATGACGATCACGGTGCGGTGCTCCATCAGATTGGCGAGCGCCTTTTGCACGAGCATTTCGGATTCCGCATCGAGGTGAGAAGTGGCTTCATCGAGGATAAGGACCGGCGCGTTTTTCAGCAAGGCGCGGGCGATGGCGATGCGCTGCCGCTGGCCGCCGCTGAGTTTGAGGCCGCGATCGCCGATTATGGTTTCGTAGCCGTTGGGCAGCCGCTCAATGAATTCGTGGGCCAGGGCGGTTTCGGCGGCGCGGCGGATTTCGGAAAGCGGAATATCGGCGCGGCCGTAGGCGATGTTGCGGGCGACGGTGTCGTTGAACAGAAACGTGTCCTGGGCGACGATGCCGATCAGGGAGCGGAGCGAGGCGAGGCTGACATCGCGCACGTCATGGCCATCTACTTTGACCGAACCGGCGGTGACATCGTAGAAGCGCGGCGGAAGACTGACGAGCGTGCTTTTGCCCGCGCCGCTAGCGCCGACCAGCGCCACGATCTCGCCGGCTTTCACTTCGAAGTGGATGCCTTGCATGTGGAAGCCATTCGGATCGCCCGGATAGCGGAAGCCGACATTTTCGAAAGCGATCGAGCGGTGAAAGCCTTGCAGGCGATGGGCGCCTGGCTTTTCCACGATCTGTTCGGCGTGATCGAGGTATTGGAATACCTTTTGGGAAGCGCCCAAGGCCTGCTCGAAAATATTGTGAATCCCTACCAGGCGCTTGACGGGCTCGTAGAGAAGAAGGAGGGCGGTGACAAAGGCGGTGAAATCGCCCGCGGTCATGGCGCCGGCTTTGATCTGGGTGACGGCGTAGGTGAGCAGGGCGACGATGGTGGCCGCGCCGAACAGCTCGATGAGCGGGGAGGAGAGCGCCTGCTGGAGGGTATAGCGCAGATTGCTTTTGAGCAGACGGCGGGAGGCGTCGCGGAAACGGGCCAATTCGTAGGCTTCGGCATGGAAGGCGGCGACGACGGCGTGGCCGCTGAGGGTTTCCTGCAGGATCTGGTTGAGATCGGCCTGGCGGTCCTGCGTAGCCCGGCTGGTGCGGCGGATGCGGCGCCCGATGAGGCGGGTGGGAAGGAGAACGAACGGCAGCACGGTCAGGCTGACGGCGGCGAGCCGCCAATCGCTCGTTAGAACCACGGAAGCGAAGGCGAGGGCGCTGAAGGACTGGCGCAGAAAGTCGGCGAGCATCTGGGAGGTGGCCAGTTGCACGCGATCGACATCGTTCATGATCGCCGACATGAGCTGGCCGGTGGAGTGCGCTTCGAAGAAGGCGGCGCCCTGGCGGAGGATTTTGTCGAAGACGGCGTTGCGAAGATCGGTGACCGAGGAGTAACCGGCGTAACTGATGAGATAGTTACCGATGTAGTCGCAGACGCCTTTGATCAGGAATATGGCGATGATGGCGAAGCCGACCAGGGTCCAGACGGTGCGGTTGTGCAGTGGGACGATCTGGTCGAGATAAAGCTGGCGGTGGAGGATGGGATGGGGCAGCAGCGGGATTGGGCCCGGGGCGGCGGCGGGGTTGAGGACTTTATCGAAGATGGGCTTGGTGAGCAGCGCCATGACGCCCTGGGCGGCGCCGGCGATGGCCATGAGGATGGTGGAGGCGAGCAAGTGCGGCCAATAGCGGCGGGCATAGCCGAGCAGCCGCAGCAGTTCCTTCATGCGGGCACCCGCAGGCGGGCCAGCGCTTCGAGAACGCGGGCGACCGGAATGGCGTGGATGCCTTGGGGCGCGGAAAGCACCTCGCAAGGCGCGCGCCAGGGCCCCCAGATTTCGGGATCGGAAACGCTGAATAGGACGACGGAAGGGATGGCGAAGGCGGCGGCCATATGGGCGGGACCGGAATCGTTGCCAACAAAGAGGGAGGCCGCAGCGAGCAGGGATTTGATTTCGGAGAGCGGCGCGGCCTGCAGGTTGCGGAACGCGCGGAAGGGGGCAAAATCGTCGGTGGGGCCGCCGATGATGACGGCCTGAAGGCCGGTCTGTTCGAGGTGGCGGGCGAGTTGCACGAAGTTCTGGGCGGGCCAGGTTTTGGCTGGGTGAGCGGCGAAGGGGTGGACGACGGCAACCGATCCCTGACGGTCGCGGCTCGGAGGGCCGAGTTGCGCGGGCGGAATTTCGCGCCGGGGCGCGCCGAGATAAAACATGGCGGAAGCTAAATGTTCCGCGGTGTGCACCTTGCGCTCCTCGCCTAAAATCTGCTGGGCGCGCGGGATGCGAAGGTTATAGGCGAACCGATGGCGGAAGTGACCGAAACCGGCGCGCCAGCGGGCGCCGGAAAGCGCGGTAAACCAGGCGCTGCGCGGGCCGCCGTGCAAATTCAGACAGAGCAGAGGGCGGAAGCGGCGGAGGGAGGGCAAAGCCGGCGGCAGGATGGCTTCGAGATCGGGACTGCCTTCGAAGATTTCGCGGAACCGGTCTTCCACCACCACCGCAACCGACAGATCGGGGCGAAACTCTTTCAGGAGACGCAGCGCGGGCGTGGTCAATACGCAGTCACCGAGCGACCGCAGGCGGACAATAGCCACGCGGCTCCCGCGTGGCAACGCTTCGAGGACCCGTTCCACCGGCTATTCTTCGATTTTGGCTTCGTCTATCAACATGACCGGTATGTCATCCCGGATGGGATACACGCGGTGGCACTGAACGCACTTCAATCCGCTCTCGTCGGGCTTCATTTCCAAGTCCGATTTGCAAAAGGGGCAAACCAAGATTTCGAGCAATTCCTTGTTGATGGCCATCGCGAAGCTCTAGTTTATCAAGCAGGCGGGGGTTTACGGAGTGATGACGGCCGCCGGGTGCGCAAGGGGTTGAGGGTCTTCAGCCCGGCGAAGTCCCGTTCGTTTTCAGTGACGATCACGCAATCGTTCGCTTCGGCCACCGCCGCTACGATCATGTCGAGCGGGCTCCGGGGCCTTCCTCCAGCCGTGCCCTCTGCCATCAGCCGCGCCCAGATCAAGGCCGCTCCTTCGTCGAACGGGAGTACCCGGCCGGCGAACAGCGATAGGGGGCCCTCCGGACCGGAGAACCAATTTTCCAACTCTCTGCGTTTCTTTCCGGCAGGCTTCTGCAGGATTCCCCGGCGGATCTCGGCGACGGTTAAGCAGGAGATGAATAAGTCCTCGTCGGCTTGCGCACTCAGCCATGCGATCAACGCTTCCGATGGCACCGGTTTAGTCGCGTTGCTAATGATGTTCGTATCGAGGAGGTAACGGCTCACAGGTCCAGCTTCCGTTCCGCCGTAACAGGACGTTCGAGACTGAGTTCGGCACCTACCAGCGGTGAGCGGCGCAGTGCATCGAGGATGCCGCCTTTGTTCTGCGGTTGCGCGGAAATTGCGTGGCGCACTTCGGCGCGAATCCGCGCCGAATCCGGGCTGCCTTGGGCAAGCCGTTTCGCGAGCGAGCGGATCAGGTCACGGTCGACACCTAGCCCGAGGACCTCGAAACGTGCCATTCCACGCTTGCGGAGGCGCTTCCGGTAGTTATTGACCGCTCGTTTTTGTGATGGATTGCTCACGACCGGTATGCCCAGTAATATATCCAGATTATCACGCGTCAAAGTTTTATACCGACGGACTCCGGGGAGATCCCGGGCTCCACCCATTCAGCGCTGTAGTTGGCGGGGCGCGCCGACATTGGCGCGAGAGATCGGCTCCCGCTTCGCGCGGTTTCTGATATCGTACTCTAAAGCGTTTTCGAAGGAGGCTACCTTGAAACGATTTTCTCTCATCGCAGTTGCCTGCCTGGCGGCTTTCGGGGCCACCGAACCATCCACCACGGCGCCCGAAATTCAGTTCGACGCCGCCGATATTCTGAAGCTGCCGCCCGACCTGTACCTGGGCGAGCCTTCCGGAGTAGCGGTGAATTCCAAGGGGCACATTTTCGTGTTCAACCGGGGAAACACGACCGGGCCGGCTTACGGCGCGGCGGCCGCCCAACTCCTCGAATTCGATAAGAACGGCAAATTCATTCGGGAGATCGGCCACAACCTGTACGCGTGGTCGTTCGCCCACGACGTTCGCGTGGATAAAGACGACAACATCTGGGCAATCGACAAAGGCTCGGACATGGTGATCAAGTTCAACCCGGAAGGGCGGGTGGTGATGGTGTTTGGGCGAAAGAAAGAGGCTTCCGACGAAGGCGGTCCGTGGACACGGGTGAATCCGCCGCGGCCGGCGATTCCGGGCCAGTTCCGCCAGCCTACCGACGTGACCTGGGACACGCAGGGCAACATTTTCATCAGCGACGGGTACATCAATTCGCGCGTGGCCAAATTCGACAAGAACGGGCACTGGGTGAAGTCGTTCGGCGAGCCTGGAAAGGGACCGGGGCAGTTCAACACGCCGCACGGCATTGCGGCGGATGCCAAGGGAAACATCTACGTGGCGGACCGCGGCAACCGGCGCATTCAGGTATTCGATCCGGACGGCAATTTCGAGCGGGAGATTACGGTGAATGTGCCCATTCCGCCGGATGCCATGCCGTGGATGGGCAACAAGCCCACACCAGAGCAGGCGGCGAACGGCACGATGGCCGGCGGGGCGCCCTGGACGGTGTGCATTACGCCTCCGAACAGCAGCGGGACGCAATACCTGTTCACTTCCGACGCCTATCCGGGCAGAGTTTATAAGCTGACCCTGGATGGCAAGCTGCTCGGTTATTTTGGTTCCTCGGGGCGGATGCCGAAGGAGTTTGGCTGGATTCACCAGATAGCGTGTCCTTCGGAGAACGAGCTCTACGTGGCGGAAATCCTGAACTGGCGCGTACAGAGACTGATTTTGCATCCGGCAAAATGAGAGCTCGCGTGCGACTGACGATTCTGCTAGCGGGGCTGGCGCTGGCGGCGGCCGTAGGGACCACGAACGGGCAGACGAATCGGGGGGCGTGCGATCGTACGTGTCTCGAAGGCTTCGTGGATCAGTATCTGGACGCGATGGGGAAGCACGACCCGAAGAGTCTGCCGCTGGCGCGGAATGTAAGGTTCACCGAAAACGGGCAGCACCTGGAACTGGGTGACGGGCTTTGGAACTCATTTGCCGGAAAGGGCACGTACCGGTTGTTTGTGGACGATCCCGAGAGGGGCGAAGTAGCATTCATGGGGACGATTCGCGAGGAGAGCCGGAATCCGGCCGAGCCTAGCCCGGCGGCGATCGCGATGCGGCTGAAGATTCAGAACCGGCAGATCGCGGAGGCCGAAACACTGGTGATCCGGCAGGAGCGCGCGGCGCAGAACCTGGAAAAGTTGGGCAAGCCGAACCAGGTTTTCCTGGAGGAGGTCCCCGAGGCCGAACGGCTCTCGCGCGAGGAACTTATTAAGACAGCGAACGAGTACTTTTCGGGAATGCAACTCAACGACGGCAAGGGGGTGTATCCGTTCACCGATGATTGCAACCGCATCGAGAACGGCTCGCAAACTACCAACGTGCCCACGCCTGCCGGACAGAAGCGGCCCGACCCGGCCACGGCGACCGGCTACTCGGCGCAGTGGGGCTGCAAGGAGCAGTTTCAATCGGGGTTGCTCCACTTCGTGACGCGCATCCGGGACCGGAGGTACGTGGCGGTGGATCGCGAGCGCGGGCTGGTGTTCAGCTTCGCGTTTTTCGATCACGCGGCGGGCAAGACCCGCACGTTCCAGACGCCGAGCGGGCGGACGGTGACGGCTGGGCCAACGCAGCCCTGGACGTGGGAAATCGCGGAGATGTTCAAGGTGATCAGAGACCCGCGAGACGGGCAACCGAAGCTGCGGCAAATTGAAGCGCTGCTCGACCGCGCGCCCTACGGCATGAACTCGGGCTGGAGCAGTTGGGAAGACGGGATGTCGGACCGGGCGCGGGAAGTGAAGTAGGGCCTTAAGTTAGAGCAGTTTCAGAGACTCCTCGACTTTGAGGCCGCACGACCGCTTCCTAAGAAGTCGCGGCTCTGATCGGGGCCGTGAGCGAGCGGTTGCCGGGTGGCGCGGATGATGCCGGGTTACCAGGCTGGATACGCTTGGCCCTTCATCCAGCGCAGGACACCGTCGCCTCTTCGTAAACACCCCGGCCCATCTGGCCTTCGCCGAAGATGTGGCGCTGGGCGATCCACTCGAAGGACTGCTCGTAGACTTCCTTTGTATACGGCTCGAAGACGAGGCGCTCGCCGGGGCCCCAGCGGCGGGTGTCCATCCGGTCGAGGAACTTGGCGGGGAACTCCTTCTTGTAATAGTGGGTGTAGGCTTCGGGGCGCAAGTCGAGGTCGCGCTGGGCGCGGCGCAGGGCGCGGAAATATTTGCGCACATCTTCCATGTCGGGATCGCCGGTCAGCATGGTGGCGATCATGAAGGTGGTATCGACAATCTTACGGAAACCGAGCTGCTCGGCGAAATAGTAGGGGCCGCTGAAGAGGGCGACGGCCGGCGCGGTGCGGTCCAATAGCGCTTCCATGCGGCGGAACAGCAGTCCTTCTTCGAACGACAGCTTGATTTCGGCGGGCTTGAGGAACCGCTCCAAGGCTTGAATGGTGGAGTAGTGGCTGCCGGACTGGACTCCCACGGAAATGGGCACGCCGGCCAAATCCTCAGGCGTCTTCACGGGCGATTCCGGAGCTACGAAAATACCGGCGGGCGCGACCGAATACACGTCCGCATAGAGGCGGCCGTGGCCATTGGATGCCGCGACATTCACGGTCCAGTGGCAGGCGCAGCTCACGTTGGATGCGCGGCCGCGCTCGATGGTTTGGTACGCGCCGACCATGCGGCCGAGGTCGTGCTTCACACCGTCCTTAGAGACAAGTTCGTCGCGGAACTCGTAATCGAGGGCCTCGGCGCGAAAGTAGCCCTTCTCTTCGGCAATCCATTCCTGCAAGCGCATATGGGGGGCGATCACAAACCTAGCCATGGGGACTCTCCGCAGAAAATTATACGCAATTAGTGCGTCATAGAGTAAACGAGGTAATTGACACCGTAGTGGTAGGCCAGCGTGGTCATGTTCTCGGGGTAGAAGGGGGCGTCGGCGTATTCCCAGGCGTCGCCGACATCGGTGTTGTAGTTCACGGCGACCATGACGCGTTCGCGATCATCATACATGGCGCGCCACGCGGGGGTGGTACCGGGAGGCTGGCGGACGACGATCTGGCCGCCGGGACCGCGCCAGAGGTGACGGGTGCCGGGAATCCAGGTGCGGTCCTTTTCGCGGATGTCGTAGACCACGTGCATCACGGCATCGGATTCGGGGATATCGACGATGGCTTTATTGGGGAAAAGACGCGCCATGGTGCGGGCGAACAGTTCCCAGTCTTCGCCCCAGAAATCATCGGTTACCAGGAAGCCACCGCGCAGCAGGTACTCACGGAGGCGGGCGATTTCGTCGTCGCTGAGGTCCCACCAGGCGGTCTGGGTGGCGTAGATCCAGGGGTAATCGAAGAGGCCGGCGTCGGTGAGGCCGAGGTGGCGGGGATCGCCGGTGTTAACGCGAGTCAGGCGGCCAACGCCCATGGAAAAATGATCGTCGGCATCGGGCCAATCGACCATCCACCAGCCTTGGCCGCGGGCGTTGCGGGAAGAAAATCCGAAGCCGCGGCGGAATTCGGGCAGGTCGTTGTACTCCACGCGGACGAAATGAAACTCGGCCTGGGCGGGAAACGAGGGGCGGGGGCCCGCTTCTTCGATATCGCTCTCCATATAACGAAAGCGACGCTGCGCCAGCGCTGCCGCGGCGGACAGCAAAACCAGCAGCGTGACCAGAACTCGCTTCGAGGGGAGCCGCATTCGTCTCTCATATTGTAAATGGGCGTCAAAACCGGTGGGCGGCGAGGGACGGCCCCTACGGCGCACAGGGCCGCGCATCAGGCCAGAAAACGGTAAAGCTGTTTCAAACGGGAAATTCGTGTTATGCTCTCAGCGTTTCATGCCTTATTATCCGGCTCGTAAGCTTACCATCCTGGCGCTCGACCCCAGCGTGCGCGAGAACGGCAAGCTGCTGCGGGCCGAGATCGAGATTCCCAATGAGTTCCTGAGTCCCGGCCCGCGCGGTTACCGGGTTCACGTAATCGACTACGACGCCACTACCGGAGCGTATCGGCCGCCGGCCGCGTTGCCGGCCAAGATTAACGTGGCTTCCGGCCCGCCAGCCGATCCGTTCGCGACCGCCAGCGACGACGAACTGGTGGGCAACCGGACGTTCCACGCTTTCATGGTTTACGGCATTGTGATGAAGACGCTGGCGCGATTCGAATTCGCGCTGGGCCGCCGTATCGGCTGGAGCTTTGGGGGGCATCAGATCCAGGTGGCGCCGCGGGCTTTCGAAGATGCCAACGCGTATTACTCGACCGAGACGCACGGCCTCCATTTCGGCTACTTCGGCAAAGGCCCGGTGTATGCGTGCCTCTCGCATGAAATTGTGGCGCACGAAACAACGCACGCCTTGCTCGACGGGTTGCGGGAACGCTACATGGACCCATCTTCGCCGCAGCAAGCGGGCTTTCACGAGGGCTTCGCCGATATTGTGGCGCTGCTTTCGGTTCTTTCCGCGGAATCGGTGGTGGCCCGCGTGATCGATCTGGGCGTACCGAAGCGCAATGCCGGCACGCTGCGCCGGTCGGATATCACTTTGCGGAAGCTGCGCCTTTCCGGGCTGTTCGGGCTGGCGCAGGAATTAGGCTCGGAGCTGGCGGGCATCCATGGGCGGGCGCTGCGCCGCTCCATCGCGCTCGAACCGCGCGCGGATTATCTCACCAGCGGCGCTTATACGGAGCCGCACGATTGCGGGGAAGTGCTGGTAGCGGCGGTGTTGAACGCATACCTGGAAGTTTGGGCGCGGCGGCTCCAGGCCATCGGCGGCCGTTCGCAACTTGACCGGCAGCGAGCCGCCGAAGAAGGGGCGGAGCTCGCCGAGCGGCTGCTGACCTTGTGCATTCGGGCGATCGACTATTGCCCGCCCACGGACGTGCAGTTCGGCGATTTCGCCAGCGCGGCGCTCACCGCCGATTGGGAACTGAATCCACGCGACGAGAAATATCATCTGCGGCAGAGCCTGCTCGACTCGTTCGAAGCGTACGGCATTCACCCGAGCGCGGCCGTTTCGCAAGGGCCACAGAAAGGCGCATGGGACCCGCCGCCCGAAGATTTGCCGTTCCGCTACGATTCGACGCATTTCGATTCCATGAAGGCCGATCCCAACGAATTTTTCCGGTTTCTATGGGAGAACCGGCGGGCATTCCGGCTAAGTGAGCAGGCTTACACGCGCGTGCTCTCGTTGCGGCCCGCGACTCGCATCGGCCGCGACGGCTTCATTCTGCGGGAGACGGTGGCGGAGTATCACCAGCAATTGAAGGTTTTCGCGCGCGAGCTTGACGACTATGGCATCCGCAAGCCCCGCGGCATGCCGGCGGACACCGAAGTCACGCTCTATGGCGGCAATGCGGTGATTTTCGATGAGTACGGGCGCGTGAAATACAATATTGGCAAAGCGATTCTCGACCCGGCGCGACCTGAAGTACAGGACCGGCAGAGCGCGCGTCTCGCCGATTTGTGGGAGCGCGGCGCGTTCCAGCCGGGCGCGAGCAAGGCGCGCAACTTCTCCCAGATGCACCTGCGCCGCCGGCTGGCGTGGTACGGATCGCAGGGGAGGATCGATTAGACATGGCCGCCGCCCCCACTTCGCTCACGCTGCGCATGTACAACGTGGGTTTCGGCGATTGCTTCCTGCTCACGTTCCACTACCCGAAAAGCGAACGCCACATGCTGGTGGATTTCGGCAGCGCCGCGGCGCCCCGCTATGGGACTAAGGATTACATGCGGCGTGTCGCGCAGGATATCGCGCGGCAGGCGCAAGGCAAGCTGCACATTGTGGTGGCGACGCACCGCCACCGCGATCACATCAGCGGTTTTGCGACCGACGGGGAGGGCACAGGAAAGATTATCGCCGGCTGCAATCCCGACCATGTGATTTTACCGTGGACGGAAGATCCCGGCGCGGCGCCGGACGCGCGGGCGGCGGCGCACTCCTCGTATACCGGCGGCAAGCCCGATGCGAGGCAGATGACCGCGCGGTTTCTGGCGTCTCTGGAAGATATGCACCGCTTTGCCGAGGCGGCGGTGCGGCTGGCGGACTTGCCAGATTTTGGGGGCGGCGAGACGCGGAGACAGATTCGGTTTCTGGGCGAAGATAATCTGAAGAATCTCTCGGCCGTCGAGAACCTCATGAACATGGGCAAGCGCGGGACGGCGCATTACGTCAACGCCGGGATGGCACTGAACGGCTTGGTTCCGGGGGTGAAAATTACCGTGCTCGGTCCGCCCACGCTCCAACAGAGCGAATCGATTCGCACGCAGCGCGTGAGCGACCCGCAGGAATTCTGGCAGTTCTGTAATCTATGGACGTCGCGGCGGCCGGTCGCCCGCGCCGCCACGAATGGCCGCAAGCGGGCCGCGCCACCGCCGAACGTGCTTTGGTTCATCGAGCAGACCCGGCGCATCAACGCGGAGCAGACGCTCGAAATGGTGCGGGAGCTGGACACGGTGCTGAACAACACCAGCGTGATTCTGCTGCTCGAAGCCGGCAAGCGAAAACTGCTGTTTCCGGGGGACGCGCAGATTGAAAACTGGGCGTTCGCGCTGCACAACCCGAAATGGCGCGCGCTGCTGGCGGACGTGGACCTTTATAAAGTTGGCCATCACGGCAGCCGGAACGCCACGCCGAAATCGCTGTGGAATCTATTCCGGCACAAAGGCCCGGATGGGCAGGGGGATCGTTTGCAGAGCCTCTGTTCCACCCGCTCGGGCAAACACGGAAGTACGCGCACGGGCACCGAGGTGCCGCGGCATCTGCTGATTGAAGAGTTGCGGCGCGAAAGCGCGTTCGCATCTACAGAAGATTTGAAGAGCGGGCTGGCGCAGACCGTGGAACTGGAGCTGTAGCCCTAGCCGAAGCGCCTATTCCTCGTTGAAATCGAACGTATCCGTATTGGTCCGAACCTGCAAATGGCCCATGGCGAGGGCTTTGGCATCCAGCGGAAGAAAGACCGCGCCATCGGTGCTCTCGCCCGGCGCGAGCTTGGTTTGTACCAGGGCAACGGCAGAGGCGGTGGCCGCGGCCCTGAGCTTGGAGGCGCCAAATGCCAGCATGTTCTGCCGGCGCGCCTCGAACCCGTTGGTGGATTTCAGGCTGGCGCCGTAGAGGGCCGTTTCGTACGTATTCACGAGCTTTACGACGTCGCCGCCACTGCCCTTCTGCATCAGCATGCCGATCACGCGCTCCGCGCTGGCTGCTTCGATAGACTCGCCGGCATGGACGAAATAGAAATTCTCGGGGCGAATGATGTAAGGGGCGGCGGAACCGTTAGAAACCGCGACCTGAAAAATGGCGTACTCGCGCACGCGCGTCGCCAGCGGCGCGAACATGATGGTGACCCCGTGGCGGGTCAGGGTCTGGTATTTCAGGCCGCGGTTTTCAAACTCGATTACCTGGGCCTTGATGCAGGGGAATAGGAACAGACCTGCCAGAACCCACGCGCATGCGGCACGCCTCACGTTTTTATTCTAGCCGCCTCTGGAAGTGGAGTCAGGCAGTTTTTGGGGGCTGTGCTTTCCGTAATCCGTCCGTAGGGTAGCGGCAAACCCTCTGCGCAGCCCATCGGCCGGATTTTGGCGCAGTGTGACCTTTTCACCGATTGGGTGCGTCTTCCGTTTCTGAGCCTGCCCAGCAAGAGCAAAAGCCCAGCGGAAGGAGAGTTTTTCTTCGAATTGGATCCGCAACCGCTGGAAGAGATAGTGACCTGCTACGGCGGCGTGGGGTTGCGGTTACGCGCGGCGCGTTCGTTAGGCGTGCCCGGAAGCGTGCGCCGGCATTTAAGTTTGAAGC
>Ga0070737_10000614_pt1 | contig 69477 bp, 67 predicted proteins | sample Coa_R1_10_FD_66438 | JGI IMG/M metagenome (GOLD analysis project Ga0070737, IMG submission 66438) | Surface soil microbial communities from Centralia Pennsylvania, which are recovering from an underground coalmine fire - Coalmine... | ecosystem: Environmental > Terrestrial > Soil > Unclassified...
GACGGCGTCGCGCATGACCGCGACCGCCTCGGGATCGCGCTCGAGCGCGATCCGCTGCTCGTACCAGCCGATCGCCTCGGCCTCCTCGGTCAGCGACGCGCAGAGGCGGGCGAATGTCCGCGTTGCCTCCGGCAGCTCCTCGGGCGGCTCGTGGTACTGGTCGAAGCCCATCGGCAACTCCTGTCGTGGTTCGGGTGCGGTCAGGGACCGAACGGCGCGGTCCGCAACGAAACCTACCCGGCCGGCGCCCGCGCGATCCGCTCTGCGATCATCGGAGGCGATGGCAACGCACAGCGAACCGCGGACCGGACGCGCCCTCGACACGCTCGCGCGGGTGCCGACCGCGCCGCTGGCGGCCGCGGGCCTGATCGGCGGCTTCGGGGCAGCGACGGCGAGCGGCTCCCGGCCGCTCGGCGGCGCGGTGCTCGCCGCCTTCGGGCTCTCGTGCGTCGCGATCTCCTCGCGGCGCGACAGCCGCGGCGTCACGGCGACGCTCGCCGCGGCCGGCGCGCTCGCGTTCGGGGTCTCCCATCTGCTCGGCCACGCGATCGGCGCCTGGCCGTCGGTGCTCACCGTGTCGGCGGTGACGGCCGCGCTCTGCTGGCGACTGTCGGACTCCCGTCGCCCCTCCTGACGCGAACCGGTGCGCCACGCCGGGCGGGCGGCGGGTTTCATCGAGTCTTCACCGCCGCCCGGACACGAGCGTCTCGATGGTTGAATACCTCGCACAGTTTCCGGACGGCTGCACTAGATTGTGCCGGCGATGGCCTACACGACCGCCGAGGGACGAGAGCAGGTGCTGGGCGACCTGGCGGTCGCGATCGAGCAGATCGCGGACGCGCTCGCCGCGCTCGGCGAGGCCTACGAGCAGCTCGACGAGCGGGCCGCCGACGTTCTCGAGGAGAGACTCTTCCGTCCGGTCCAGTCGGCGTACGGACGCGCGCGGCGCACGCACTCGGAGTTCGCGGCGCGGACCGGTCTGCGCGGCCGCAGCTTCCATCCGCACTCCGCGGGTCCCGCCGGCCAGACGGTCCGGTCGCTGATCGAGCGGGCGGTCGAGGCGGTCGCCGACGCAGACCAGTCGATCGCCGACCTCCAGGACTCGATGCTGCCCGTCGAGGTCGGCGACCCGGAACTGCGCGCCGGCCTGTCGGCCGTGCGGGAGACGCTGTCGAGCGTCTCGCTCCGCGCCCGCGAGCTCACGCGGACCGTCGGCCGCTGAGTCAGGATCCCTCGGCCTGCGGGTCGGCTGAGGGCTCGGGCGCCGCCGGGGGCCTCAGCGGCTCCGGGAACATGCTCGAAACGAGATGGGCGCCCGCCGCCCCGGCGACGCCGAGGCCGAGCGCGAGCGCCGCCGCCCCCGGCCCGTGGAACTCACGTCCGCGCACCGAGTCGATCGAGGGGCTGCCCGGCCCGACGTCGGCGATCGCCAGCGCCGCGGCGATGAGCACGACGTTGTACTCGTAGCCCTGGTTCGTGATCCACGGCCCGTTCTTGATGTGGACCGTCCGGATCGCGGTGAGCATCGTCGCGATCAGCGCGGCACTCGGCAGCGGCGTGGCCGCGCCGAGCAGGACGCCGGCGCCGCCGCCCGCCTCCGCGAGCCCGGCGGCGACCGCGTGGGCCTTCGGGGGCCGCAGCCCGAGGCTGCCGAACATCTGAGCGGTGTTGTCGAGACCGTGGCCGTCGAACCAGCCGAACAGCTTCTGGGTGCCGTGGCCGATGAAGAAGCCGCCGACGGCGGCGCGCAGTGCGAGGCGTCCAAGTGACATGGCACCCACCCTAACAAGGAGTTATCGTCCCGCTCAACGACCCAGGCGCGACCACTGGGAGTTCGCACCGACCCGTCGGAGGGAGACACATGAGCGGCATCGTGAACGTGCGACTGAAGGTCAACGGTGAGGAGCACGAGCTTCAGATCGAGCCCCGATTGCTGCTCGTCCACGCGCTGCGCGACGAGCTCGGCCTCACCGGCACCCACGTCGGCTGCGACACGTCGAACTGCGGCGCCTGCACGGTCCACATGGACGGCAGGTCGGTGAAGTCGTGCACGGTGCTCGCCGTGCAGGCGGAGGGCGCGGAGGTGACGACGATCGAGGGCCTCGGCTCCGAGGGCGACCTGCATCCGGTGCAGGAGGCGTTCTGGAACAACCACGGCCTCCAGTGCGGCTACTGCACGCCGGGGATGATCATGGCCGCCGCCGCGCTGCTCGACGAGAACCCGACCCCGACCGAGCAGGAGATCCGCCACGGACTGGAGGGCAACCTCTGCCGTTGCACCGGCTACCACAACATCATTCGCGCGGTGCTCGACGCCTCCGGGCAGCTCTCCTCCGAGGAGGTGTCCGCATGAGCGTCGCGTCAGTCACCCCCGGCGGCGCGGTCGGGAGCGCGCTGCGCCGCAAGGAGGACCCGCCGCTCATCACCGGCATGGGTCGCTACCTCGACGACATCTCGGTCACCGGGATGCTGTGGATGGCGTTCGTGCGCTCGCCCGAGGCCCACGCGAAGATCGTCTCGATCGACACGTCGGCCGCGCAGGCGCGGGACGGGATCGACGCCGTGTTCACCGGCGCCGACATGACCGACCTCGGTGGGCCGCTGCCGATGGCCTGGGTGCCGCCCGGCGTCGAGGTGAACAACCCCGAGCACTGGCCGCTCGCCAGGGACGAGGTCAACCACGTCGGCGATCCGGTCGCGGTCGTGATCGGAGAGGACCGCTACGCGGTGAGCGACGCCGCCGAGGACGTCGTCGTCGAGTACGAGCCGCTGCCGGTCGTCGTCGACCCCGAGCAGGCGATCGCGGGCGGCCCGCTCGTCCACGAGTCGCTCGGGACGAACAAGGTCCACGAGTGGACGCTCGCCGGCGGCGACGTGGAGGCGGGCTTCGCCGAGGCCGACGTGATCGTCGAGCGGCGCGTCGTCAATCACCGCATCGCCGGGGCCCCGATCGAGTGCCGGGGCGTGCTCGCCGACTACCGCGCGGGCTCGCTCACGCTCCACAGCTCGACCCAGGTCCCGCACTTCCTGCGGCTGTTCATGGCGCTGCTGCTCGGCCTCACCGAGGATCAGGTGCGGGTGATCGCGCCGGACGTCGGCGGCGGCTTCGGCCAGAAGCTCCAGGTCTACGGCGAGGAGCTCACCGCCTGCTGGGCCTCGAAGCGGCTCGGCCGGCCCGTCAAGTGGGTCGAGACCCGCTCGGAGAACATGTCGGTCGCCCACCAGGGCCGTGACCAGATCTCCCAGGTGCGGATGGGCGCCAAGCGCGACGGCACGATCACCGCCTGGCACGTGAAGATCCTTGCGGACTTCGGCGCCTACAACATGATCCTCACGCCGCTCATCCCGTCGCTTGGAGCGTTCGTGATGGGCGGCTGCTACAAGATCCCGAACGTCCGGACCGACATCGTCGGAGTGTTCACGAACAAGTGCCCGACGGACGCGATCCGCGGGGCCGGCCGGCCCGAGGCCACGCAGATGATCGAGGTGACGATCGACCAGCTCGCCCATGAGCTCCAGATCGACCCGATCGAGCTCCGCCGGCGGAACTTCATCCCCAAGGAGGACTTCCCGGCGGCGACCGCCACCGGCGTCGTCTACGACTCGGGCGACTACAACGCGACGCTCGACCGGCTGCTCGAGCACATCGACATCGATGGCTTCCGGGCCGAGCAGGAGCGGCTGCGTTCCGAGGGCACCTACCGCGGCCTCGGGATCTGCACCTGGACGGAGATCTGCGGCCTGGCGCCCTCGCGCATCACCGGGCCGAACGGCGTCGGCGTCCAGGCCGGGCTGTGGGAATCGGCGATGGTGCGCGTCCACAACACCGGCGCGGTCACCGTCTACACCGGCACCTCACCGCACGGCCAGGGTCTCGACACCGCGATGGCGCAGATCGTCGCCGACAAGCTCGGGGTCGACGCGAGCGTCGTCGACGTCATCCACGGCGACACCGGCACCGGTCCGGAGGGCCGCGGGACGTACGGATCGCGCTCGCTGGCCACCGGCGGCGAGGCGGTCGCCAAGTGCACCGACAAGGTCGTCGCCAAGGCCAAGCAGATCGTCGCCGCCGAGCTGGAGGCGGCGCCCGAGGACATCGTCGTGGAGAACGGCAAGTTCTCGGTGAGGGGCTCGCCGGACACCGGCATGGCGCTCGCCGACATCGCGGGCATCGCCTACATCGGCGCGGTTCCCGAGGGCATGGAGCCGGGCCTCGAGGAGACGACGTTCTACGACCCGGAGAACTTCGTGTTCCCGTTCGGGGCCCACGCATGCATCGTCGACGTCGACCCGGAGACCGGCAAGGCGAGCGTCGTCCGCTACGTCGCCGTCGACGACTGCGGCAACCCGATCAACCCGATGCTGATCGAGGGCCAGATCCACGGCGGCGTCGTGCACGGTATCGGCCAGGCGCTCTACGAGCGGGTCCAGTACGACGCGGAGGGCCAGCTCGTCACCGGCACGTTCGTCGACTACGCGCTGCCGACCGCCGCCGAGATCCCGTCGTTCGAGACCGATCGCACGGTGACGCCCTCGCCCGTCAACTCGATGGGTGTCAAGGGGGTCGGCGAGGCGGGCACGATCGCCGCCTCCGCGGCGGTCACGAACGCCGTCATCGACGCGATCCGACCGCTCGGCGTCGACTACATCAACATGCCGCTCAGCCCGATGCGGGTGTGGGAGGCGATCCGCGGGGGCGGCGCCACGGCGAACGGCCCTGAGTCGACGACACAAGGAGGGAGCGCCTCATGATCCCGGCCGCATTCGACTACGTCGCGCCCGACACGCTCGAGCAGGCGATCCAGGCGCTCGCCGAAGGCGGCGAGGACGCGAAGCTGCTCGCCGGCGGTCACTCGCTGCTGCCGCTCATGAAGCTGCGGCTCGCCGCGCCGACGCTGCTCGTCGATCTGCGCAGGCTCCCCGGGTTGGCGGGCATCGAGCGCGAGAACGGCCACTGGCGGATCGGGGCGCTCACCACGCACTCCGAGCTTGAGCACACGCCCGAGCTGGGGCTCGTGAGCGAGGTCGCGGCGACGATCGCGGATCCGCAGGTGCGTCACCGGGGGACGATCGGCGGCTCGCTCGCGCACGGCGACTCCGCCTCCGACCTGCCGGCCGCGATGCTCGTCACCGAGGCCGAGGTCACGCTCAAGGGCCGGGACGGGCAGCGCACGCTCGCGTGCGCCGAGCTGTTCGAGGATTACCTGACGACCGCCGTCGGCGAGCACGAGGTCCTCACCGAGATCCGCGTGCCCGTGCTCGAGGGCTACGGGCACAGCTACCACAAGTTCAACCGCCGCTCCGAGGACTGGGCGATGGTCGGCGTGTGCGCGGTCGTGAAGGCGAGCGGCGGCGTCTGCGAGGACGTCCGCATCGGCCTGACGAACATGGGCTCGGTGCCGCTGCGGGCCACCGCGGCCGAGGACGCGCTGCGCGGCAAGGAACCGTCGGCCGAGAACATCGCCGCCGCGGCGGCGCTCGCCGCCGAGGGGACGAACCCGCCGTCGGACCTCAACGCCTCGGCCGAGTACAAGCGCCACCTGGCGACGGTGCTCTGCAAGCGGGCGATCACGGACGCCGCGGCGAACGCCGGATAGCTGCCGCTCCCAGCGGGGCGTGCGGCTCCGGGTAGCCTCGAGGACATGACACGCGCGCTCGCGGAGCTTGGATCGGTCGGCGCCGCGAGCGACGCGCTCGCCTCGCAGAGCTACCTGGCGGACCGCGGGCTCGCGCTCGCGGTGGCGCTCACGGTCGCCCTCGAGCAACCGCTGCTGCTCGAGGGCGAGGCCGGCGTCGGCAAGACGGAGGTCGCGCGGGCGCTCGCCGGGGCGACCGGCGCGCGGCTCATCCGCCTGCAATGCCACGAGGGAATCGACCTGCACCACGCGGTCTACGACTGGGACTACCCGCGCCAGCTGCTCGCGCTGCGGGCCGCCGAGGGTGGCGTCGACGAGGGCGAGCTGTTCGCGCGGCGGTTCCTGCTGCGCCGCCCGCTGCTGGAGGCGCTCGAGGCCGAGGACGAGGTCGTGCTCCTGATCGACGAGGTCGACCGCGCCGACGATGAGTTCGAGGCGTTCCTGCTGGAGTTCCTGTCGGACTTCGCGGTGACGATCCCGGAGCTCGGCACGATCGCGGCGCGCCGGCGTCCGGTCGTCGTGCTCACCTCCAACCGCACCCGGGAGCTCCACGACGCGCTCAAGCGCCGCTGCCTGTACGAGTGGATCGACTACCCGGACCCGGCGCGCGAACGCGAGATCGTGCGCGCGCGCCTGCCCGGGGTGCCGGACGAGATCGCCGCCCGCGTCGTCGCGGCGGTGGCGCGGCTGCGCGAGCAGGGCGACCTGTACAAGCAGCCGGGCGTGGGGGAGACGATCGTGTGGGCCCGGGCGCTGCTCGCGCTCGACGGCGAGGCGTCGCTGGAGGACACGCTCGGCGCGGTCCTCAAGGTCCACGAGGACGTCCTGCGGGTCCGCGAGCGCGGGGTCCTGGAGGGCGTGTAGCGCCCGTGCCCGGACCGGGGGACACCGATCCGCGGGATCGCTCGTGCGGGGCGCGGTCCGGTGACGCGGTCATCGGGCGGGTCGGCGCGCTCGCGCGGGAGATGCGCCTGCGCGGCTCGCGGGTCGGCGCGGGCGAGCTCCTCACCGCGGTCCGGGCGCTCGAGCACGTCGAGGTGGCCGATCGCGAGGACGTGCGGCTCGCGCTGTCGGTCGTGCTCTGCTCCGAGCACCGCGACCTCGGGCGCTTCGCGGAGGCGTTCGCCGCCGTGTTCGGCGAGGCGGGCGGCGCCGAGCTGCACGACCCGGGCGACGACATCGATGACACGGCTCCCACCCACCCCATCCCTCGGGAGGTGCTGCCGCAGGCGGGCGCGGCCGACCCCGCAGGCGAGCGCGCCGCGCCCGACGCCGAGTCGGTCCCCGCGGCGTGGAGCGACATCGAGGTGCTCCTGCACAGGGACTTCGCGCGCTACACCGAGGCCGAGAACGCGCTCGCGCGGGAGTTGATCGCGCGGCTCGCGCGGCGCCATCCGATGCGCCTCTCGCGCCGGACGCGGCTCTCGCGCCGCCGCGGCCACGCGCCCGACCTGCGCGCCACCGTGCGGGCGTCGCTGCGCACCGGCGGCGAGCCGGTCGGCCGCCGCTGGCGGGCGCCGACCGAGCGGCCCCGCCAGCTCGTGCTCGTCTGCGACGTGTCGGGCTCGATGACCCCGTATGCGCGCATGCTGCTGCAGTACATGCAGGCGTCGGTCGCCTCGCGCCGGCGGGTCGAGGCGTTCGCGTTCGGGACGCGCCTCACCCGGATCACCCAGGAGCTCGCCGGGCGCGACCCCGATCTCGCGCTCGCCCGCGCGACCGACGCGGTCACCGACTTCTCGGGCGGCACCCGCATCGGGGCGGCGCTCGCGGTGCTCAACCGCGAGCACGGCCGGCGGCTCGGTCGCGGCGCGGTGATCGTCGTCCTGTCCGACGGCTGGGACCGGGGCGAGCCCGAGCAGCTGCGCGAGGAGATGGCCCGCCTGCGCCGCGCGGCGTACCGGCTCATCTGGCTCAATCCGCTCGCCGCCCACCCGGACTACGAGCCGCTCACCCGCGGCATGCAGGCGGCGGTCCCCCACACCGACCGGCTGCTCGCCGGCAATTCGATCGCCTCCCTCGAGGAGCTCGCCGAGCTCCTGGAGGCGCTGTGAATCAGGTTCAGCCGCAGCGGCTGTCGGCCGAGCAGCGCAAGTGGGCGGAGCTCTCCGACGTGCACGGCCCGAGCTTCGCCGCCGACGGCGCCGGGGGCGTCCGCCTCGTCTGCGTCGGCGCGGTGCCGCTCAGCGCCGCGCTCTGCCGGATCGCGCGAACGATCGGGTGGGCGCCGTTCGTGCTCGACCCTCGGGAGCGGTTCGCGCGCCCCGAGCGGTTCCCGGACGCCGCGCGGGTGCTCGCCGCGTGGCCGGCCGAGGGCTTCGCCGAGCTCGGGGAGCTCGACGGGCGCACCGCGGTCGCGGCGCTCACGCACGCGCCGGAGCTCGACGACGAGGCGCTCACGCTCGCGCTGCGCTCGCCCGCGTTCTACGTGGGAGCGCTCGGCTCCCGGCGCAACCAGGGCCGGCGGCGCGAGCGCCTGCTCGCCGCCGGTCTGAGCGAGGCGGAGCTCGCGCGGCTGCGCGGCCCGGCCGGCCTCGACCTCGGCGGCGAGACCGCGGGCGAGGCGGCGCTCGCGATCCTCGCCGAGGCGGTCGCCGTCCTGCGCGGCCGGGAGGGCGGCCCGCTCACGAGCAGCGCGAACGCGGTCCATGTCGAGGGACGGCCGTGACCGCCGGTCCGGGTGGCGAGGCTGCGGGCGCCGGGGCCGCGCGTGCCGGGGTCGCGGGTGGCGGGCCGGCGGCCGGGCTCGTGCTCGCCGCGGGCGCCGGGACGCGGTTCGGCACGGCGCCCAAGCAGCTCGCCAGGCTCGGCGACCGGCCGCTCCTGCAGTGGGCCATCGATGCCCAGACCGCTGTCGACCCGGCGCTGCTCGACCCGGTCGTCGTCGTGCTCGGCTCCCACGCCGCGGAGATCCGTGCGGCGATCGACCTCGGGCGGGCGGTGGCGGTCGTGTGCCCCGACTGGGAGGCCGGCCAGTCGGCGTCGCTGCGATGCGGGCTTCAGGCGATCGGCGACGCGGACCGGGTCGTGGTGACGCTCGGCGACGCGCCGTTCGTCTCGAGCGAGCTGATCGCGCGGTTCGCGGGCGACGGTGAGCCGACGCCGGCGCGCGCCGTCTACGACGCCCGCCCGGGGCATCCGGTTGCGCTCGGGCGCGAGCAGATCGCCGCGCTCCGTGCGGCGGGTCCCGACCGGGACGAGGGCGCGCGCGGACTGCTGCGCGGCGCGAGGACGGTCGAGGCGGGGCACCTATGCTCCGGTCGCGACGTCGACACACGAGAGGACCTGGAGGAGGTTCGGGATGAAGCTAGAGCAGTCATTTGAGGTCGCCGCTCCGCTCGAGCGGGTGTGGGAGGCGTTGATCGACGTCCAGCGCGTCGCGCCCTGCCTGCCGGGCGCGTCGGTCGCCGGCAGGAACGAGGACGGTTCCTACAACGGCGAGTTCAAGGTCAAGATCGGGCCGACGTCGGCCGCCTACAGCGGCAAGCTCAACATGGAGGACGTCGACGCCGACGCGCACCGCGCGACGATGCAGGCGTCGGGCACCGACCGCCGCGGCCAGGGCGGCGCGAAGGCGACGATCGTCTCCTCGGTCGCGGAGGCCGGCGAGGGCACGACCCGCGTCGAGGTTTCGACCGACTACCACATCACCGGCCGGCTGGCTCGCTTCGGCCGCGGCGGGATGATCGAGGAGATCTCGAACCGGCTGCTCGGCGACTTCGCGACGAACCTGCAGGCGATGCTCGTCGGCGGTGCGGAGGCGCCGGCGACGGAGCAGGCTCCGCCCGCGGCGGAGGAAGTTCCGGCCGACCAGGCGCCCGCGGCGGAGGACGCCCCGGCCGACCAGGCGCCCGCGGCGGAGGACGCCCCGGCCGACCAGGCGCCCGCGGCGGAGGACGCCCCGGCCGACCAGGCGCCCGCGCCCGAGGACGCCCCGGCCGACCAGGCGCCCGCGCCCGAGGACGCCCCGCCCGCCGAGGCGCCGCCGACCGAGACGCTCGCGGAGGAGGCGATCGCGAGCGAGGAGGTGCCCGCGCAGCCAACCGACGAGACGTCAGCCGAGGATCCCGACGCGGCGATCGAGGGGGCGACGCCCGTCGCCTCCGCCACCGAGGCGGAGCCCGCCGAGCCGTCGCCGCCGACCGAGCCGTCGTCTGCCGAGTCGGTCGCGGAGACGCCGCCGGCCGCTGCCGCGGCTCCGCCGCCTCCGCCGCCCGCCGGGCCTGCCACCGCACCTGCGCCGCCTCCGCCGGCCGGCGCAGCTCCGCCGCCCCCGCCGCCTCCGCCCCCGAGCTCCGCGCCGGAGAGCGAGCCGGTCTCGGCGCTCTCGCTTGTCGGCTCGGTCGCGCTCAAGCGGGCGAAGGAGAATCCGGTCCCGCTCGCCGCGCTCGTGATCGGCTTCCTGACCGCGCTCCGGCTGCTGCGCCGCCGCTCCTGAGGGGCCCCCGGGCTCAGCCGCGGCGGCTGAGTCCGGCCGGCTCAGCCGCGGCCGTGCGGCTCCTCGAACGAGGCGGCCGGGAGCGCCGCGACGATTCCGGTGGGGTTGATCTGCGGGTGGGTGCGGTAGTAGTGGGCCCGGATCTCGTCGAAGTCGACGGTATCGGCGACGCCCGGCCACTGGTAGAGGTCGCGCGCGTACGGCCACAGGTGCTCGTACTCGGCGAGCTTGCGGGTCGAGCACTTGAAATGGATCTGGTAGACGGCGTCGAAGCGGACGAGCGTCGTGAACAGGCGCCAGTCGGTCTCCAGCGGTCGCTCGCCGAACAGGAAGCGGCGGTCGGCGAGCCGCAGGTCGAGCCGGTCGAGCGCCTGAAAGAGCGAGGCGACCTCGCGGTCGTAGACCTCCTGGCGGGTGGCGAACCCTGCCTTGTAGACGGCGTCGTTGACGTTGTCGTAGATGAACGCGTCGAGCTCGTCGATCTCGGCGCGCAGACCCTCCGGATACAGGTCGACGGGATGCGCGGCGAGCGGCGCGAACACCGTCTCCTCCATCCGCAGGATGTCCGCCGACTCGTTGTTGACGATCGTGCCCGTGCGGGTGTCCCACAGCACCGGCACGCTCACCCGTCCGTCGAACCCGGGATCCGTCGCGGCGTAGGCCTCGGCGAGCAGCCGGAAGCCGTTGAGCGGGTCGCTGTACTCGCCGCCGGTGAACGCCCACCCGCGCGCGTCGCGGATCGGGTCGACGTAGGAGACGCCGATCGCGTCCTCAAGACCCATGAGCGCACGGCCGATCAGCGTGCGGTGCGCCCACGGGCACGCCCGGCAGACGTACAGGTGGTAGCGGCCCGCCTCGACCGGGAAGCGAGCGTCTTCACCGGCGGAGACGAGCTCCCGGAAGCGGCTCGCCTGGCGGCGGAACGAGCCGTCGTCGGAGCTCTCGCGACCGAGCGAGACGGTGCCGGAGGAGGCGCTCATCGGATGAGACGAGCGTAGTCGACGCACCGCCGGCCGATGCGATCGCGCGCCGCGGCGCGGACCGGGTCGTCGTCGCGTCGAGGATCCTGGGCGACGAACGCCCCGCCCGGTATCGTGTCCGCGGCATGGGAGAGCAGGTACCCGGGGACGAGCGGGAGCGGCGTCGGCTGCGGGAGCTCGTGACGCTGCGCGGATACTGGCGCCTCGCGCTGGCGTACGGCCTCAACGAGATGTGCTGGTTCGTCGGCACGATCGCGCTGGCCGTGCTCGTCTACCACCGGACTCGCTCCGTGCTCGGCACGACCGGCTTCTTCCTCTGCTCCCAGCTCGCCCCGGCGCTGCTCGGCCCGCCGTTCGTCGCCCGCTTCGATCGGCGCTCGCCGCGGGTGACGTTGCCGGTGCTCTATTGGAGCGAGGCGCTGCTCTACGCGCTGCTCGCCTGGCTGACGACCCGCTTCCGGCTCGCGCCGATGCTCGTGATCGTCGTCGTCGACGGCGTGCTCGCGCTCGGCGCGCGCTCGCTCTCGGTCGCGGCCCGGACCGAGCTGCTCAAGCCTGCGGGGCTCGTGCGCGAGGGCGGAGCGGTCGCGAGCATGTCGTTCTCCGCCGCCTATCTCGTCGGCCCGTTGCTCGGCGGTCTCGTCACCGCGATCGGCGGCGCGGGTGCCGCGCTGCTGCTCAACTGCGCGGTGTTCATCGTCATGGGCCTCGCGCTCCTGTCCCGCTCGATCCCGGCGCGCACGGTCCACGAAGGGCCCGCCCGAGGCCGTCTCCGTGCCGCCATCCGCCACATCCGGCACGACCGCCCGGTGGCGGCGATGCTCTCGATGCAGACGCTCGTTCTCATCTGCTTCTCGATCCCGACGCCGCTCGAGGTCGTCTACACCGTGCACACGCTGCACGCGGGCTCCACCGGCTACGGGGTGCTCATGGCGGTCTGGGGTGGCGCGGCGCTCGTCGGCAGCCTCGCCTACGCTCGGCTGCGCCACGCGAGCTCACGCCTGCTCATCGCGGTCGCGATCGTGCTCGGCGCCGCCGGCTTCGCGGTGATGGCGGTCGCGCCGACGTTCCCGGTCGCGCTCGTGGGCGCCGTGCTCGCCGGCCTCAGCAACGGGCTGGCGAGCGTCCTGTTCGGCGTCGAGCTGCAGGTGCTCGTGCCGCAGTCGTGGATGGCGCTCGCGATGAGCCTGAACCAGTCGCTGATGCTCATCGCTCCGGGGGTCGGCTACCTGGCGGGCGGAGTGGTCGCCGCGCTCGTCTCGGTGCGCTTCGCGTTCGGGGTGAGCGCGGTGTCGAGCGTCGCGTTCGCGGCGATCGGCCTGGCGGCGCTCGCGGCCGCCGAGGCGGCCCGCGGTCCGACGACCGGTGCGAAGGGGCCGGCCTCCGACACGGAGGACGATGCCGAGATCCGCTCCGGCACGCCGGCCTGACAGACTGCGGGGCGCGTGCGCCGCGCCTGCATCGACATCGGCTCCAATACGACCCGGCTGCTCGTCGCCGAGACCGACGGCGCGGGCCTCGTCACGATCCACGAGGAGCGCGTGTTCACGCGCATCGGAGCGGCGCTCACCGAGGACCGGACGATCCCGGAGACGAAGCGGCGCGAGGTCGCGGAGATCGTCCGTGCCCAGATCGACGCCGCCCGAGCGCTCGGCGCCGGCGAGATCCGCGGGGTCGCAACCGCCGCGATCCGCGATGCCGCGGACGGCGCCGAGTTCGTGCGGGCGGTGAGCGAGCAGACCGGCCTCGAGCTCTCGGTGCTCTCCGACCGGGAGGAGGCGCGGCTCGCGTTCCGCGGCGCGGCGGGCACCTTCGCGGGCGCCCCGCCCGAGCCGCTCGGCGTGCTCGACGTCGGCGGCGGATCCTCGGAGGTCGTCGTCGGGCATGCTCCGGGCAGGATCAGGTGGTGGCGCTCGCTGCCGATCGGATCCGGATCGATCGCGCACCGGCACCTGCACGGCGATCCGCCGGCCGACGGGGAGATCCGCGCCGCGCGAGCCGAGGTGGCGGCCGTCGTGCGGGAGCTCGACCCGCCGCCGGTCGCGGGCGCGGTCGCGGTCGGCGGCAGCGCGACATCGCTCCGGCGGGTGACCGGACCGACGCTCGACGGTCCGTCGCTCGAGCGGGCGCTCGTCGTGCTCACGGCCGAGCCGGCGGCCGCGGTCGCCGCCCGGCACGGCATCGATGCCGAGCGGGCGCGCCTGCTGCCGGCGGGCATCCTCATCCTGCGGGCGCTCGGCGAGCGGCTCGGCGCGCCCATGTCCGTCGGTCGCGGCGGCATCCGCGAGGGCGTGTTGCTCGACGCCGAGGACGGAGGTGGCGGCGGCATCCGCGAGGGCGTGTCGCTCGACGCCGAGGACGGAGGTGGCGGCGCGCGCGACGCGGCGGACGGCGGGCACGCCCCCGGGGAGGGACTCGCGACATGACTCCAAGCGACCCCGTCATCCCGCCCCGGGAGGCCCTCGCCGGCGTCCACATCCGCGTCCCGACGCGCGGCAACCGGCGTCTTGAGCGGCTGCTCGAGGCGGTGAACGCCGACACGCAGCTCAAGGCGTGGTGGCATGTCTCGGCGGTGAACGCCACCCGTCGGCTCGGGATGAGCGACCACTCCTGGGTCCACATCCAGATCGTGCTCAACATCGGCCTGCGGCTCGCCCGGCTCCTGTTCCGCCGCGGCGTCGTCCCGAGCGTCGTCGCCGACTTCGGGATGACCGAGCGCGACGCCGAGGTCGTGATCGCCGCCGGCTGCCTCATGCACTGCGTCGGCATGTCGATCCACCGCCGGGACCACGAGCGCTACAGCCTGTTCCTCACCGCCGACAAGCTCGGACAGCTGCTCGCCGAGGTCTACGAGGAGCCCGAGCGTTCGATCGTCGTCGCCGAGTCGCTGCACGCGATCATCGGCCACCGCTCCGACGGCGCGCCGTTCACCGTCGAGGCGGGGATCGTGCGCGTCGCCGACGCACTCGACATGGCCCGCGGCCGCTCCCGCATCCCGTTCGAGGCCGGCCAGCACAACATCCACTCGATCTCCGCCTACGCGATCGAGGAGGTCCAGATCGTTCCCGGCGAGGACCGCCCGGTCCGCGTCGAGATCGCGATGTCGAACAGCGCCGGCATCTTCCAGGTCGACGAGCTGCTCGCCGAGAAGCTCCGCGGCTCCGGCCTGGAGGACCACATCGAGGTGATCGCCCGGATCGAGGCGGAGACCGAGCCCCGTCTCCTCGAGGTCTTCAAGATCTGATCGGGATCCGCCGGGCGGCATCTCGCCGCGCCTGGCGGCGTCACTCCTCGGTCACGGCCCGGAGGCCGCTCCCTCGTCCCTCCTGGCCAGCCCCGCCGAGCGCCTCGCCCGACGAACCCCGATATCGGTTACCAGCCGCCGCGCCACTCGGGCGAGGTGGCGCGGGCCTTCTCGGCGTCGTAGCGCGCGTGCTTGCGCTTGTCCAGGTACCACTGGATCGTCGAGAAGATGATGATGATCACCGGGAAGAACGCGATGCAGATGAACATCATGTTCGTCACGACGGGATCGGTCGTCTCGCCGTACCAGCCCTGGCCGCCGTTGTCGCGCACGCCCGCGAAGGCGCTCGGCGCATAGGCGAGCGCGACGACCGCGATCGTCGTCAGGGCGGCGAGAAATCGGGTCCGGCGCATCGCCGCACACAGTACCTGATCGTCCGGCGCCCGCGGGTCAGCCGCCGGACATCTCGCGTGGGCCCGCCTACCATCGACGCAGCACCATGGCCGTCGTCATCGCATCCGATCTCGCCAAGGACATCGCCGGCGAGCCGCTCCTGCGGGGCGTCTCGTTCAAGCTCGAGCGCCGCGACCGGATGACGCTGTCCGGGCGCAACGGCGCGGGCAAGACGACGCTGCTGCGGATGCTCGCCGGGGAGGCGTCCGTCGACGGCGGCGAGCTCGTGTTCGCCAAGGGAGTCAAGGTCGCGCTCCACGACCAGCGCCCGCCGCGCGAGCGCTCGATCACGCTCCGCGACTACATCCTGTCGGGCGCCGCCGAGCTGGTCGCGCTCGAGCGGGAGCTCGCGACGCTCGAGCAGCGGATGGCCGAGGGCGACCATGCGGACGCGACGTTCACCCGCTACGCGGAGGCCCAGGCGCGCCTGGAGACCGCCGGCGGCTACGACTGGCGCGACCGCGCGCTCGACACCCTCCGGGGCCTCGGCTTCCGCGAGCGCGCCGACCTCGACCGCCCGCTGTCGACGTTCTCCGGCGGTGAGCTCACGCGCGCGTCGCTCGGTCGCGCCCTTGCCGGCCGCCCCGACCTGCTGCTGCTCGACGAGCCGACGAACCATCTCGACATCGAGTCGCTCGAATGGCTCGAGGCTCACCTGATCGCGCTCGACGCCGCCGTCGTGCTCGTCGCCCACGACCGCTGGTTCCTCGAGTCGGTCGGCACCTCGGTGCTCGAGCTCGAGGGGGCACCGCGCCCGAAGGGCGTGGTCCGGAGCCGCTTCTTCGCCGGCACCTGGCACGCGTGGCGCAAGGAGAAGGCCGCGCGCGAGCTCGCGCTCGGGCGCGCGATCGAGCGCCAGCAGGCCGAGATCGAGCGGCTCGAGCGCTTTGTCACCCGCTTTCGCGCCGGGACGCGCGCGCGCCAGGCGCAGGCGCGCCAGAAGCGCCTCGACAAGATGGAGCGAATCGCCCGCGACCCGAAGGACGGGGCGGGGCTCCAGTTCGCGTTCAAGGCGCCCGCGCGCAGCGGCCGGGTCGTGCTCGAGCTCGAGGACGCGACGCTGACCGCGGGAGACAAGCTGCTCCTCGACGACGTCGAGATGTGGCTCGAGCGCGGCGAGCACGTGTCGCTCGTCGGCATGAACGGCACCGGCAAGACGACGCTCATCGAGACGCTCGCCGGCCGGCGCGAGCTTGAGACGGGCAAGCTCCGGGTCGGCCACAACGTGCAGATCGGCTACCTCTCCCAGCACGCCGAGGAGCTGAACGCCGGCGGCGCGCGCACCGTGCTCGAGGCCGCGCAGCGGCTCACGGGCCTGAAGCCGGGGGAGACCCGCGCGCTGCTCGGGCGCTTCCTGTTCAGCGGCGAGGACGCGGAGAAGCCGCTCGACGGGCTCTCCGGCGGCGAGCGCCGGCGCCTGTCGCTTGCGGTGCTCGTCCACTCGGGCGCGAACTTCCTGATCCTCGACGAGCCGACGAACCACCTCGACCTCGAGAGCCGGGAGGCGCTCGAGGCGGCGCTGTCCGCGTTCCCGGGCTCGCTGCTGCTCGTCTCCCACGACCGCGCGCTGCTCGACGCCGTCGGCTCGCGCACGATCGAGCTGCACGATCGCGAGCTGCACTCCTATGTCGGCGGCTGGCCGGAGTACCTGCGAGTACGTGCGGAGCGGGCCGCCAAGCCGCCGGCGCCGAAGCGGCAGCCCACTGCCGCCAAAGCCGCCAAAGCCAAGCCGGGTCCGAAGCCGAAGCCGCCCGCCGCGCAGGCTCGCGGCGGCGTGAGCGCGAAGCGGCTCGAGGAGCAGATCGAGTCCGCGGAGGCCGCGCTCGCGGCGGTCGAGGACGAGCTCGCCGACCCCGCCGCCTGGGCGACGCCCGAGGCGAGCGCCCGCTCGACCGCGCGCCACGAGGAGGCCAAGCAGCGGGTCGCCGAGCTCTACGAGCGCTACGAGGCGGTCGCCGGATAGACCGCCCGCCGCGGCGACGGGCGGGCGGGTACCGTATCGGTATGGCCCTCAAGGACGTGCGCAACATCGCGATCGTGCTCGCGATCGCCGCGATCGTCGACATCGTCCCCGGCGGGGGCACCGCGGCGCGCGTCGTCATCACCGCGGTCACGCTCATCTTCCTGGCGGCGCTCGCCTGGGTCGCGTCGGTCTCCTACCGCGAGCACCGCAACACGCTCTACCTGCTCGGCGATCGGCGCCGCGCGCTGCTCTACATCGCGATCGGCGTGATCGCGGTGACGCTCACCGCCACGAGCCGGCTCTGGCAGTCCCCGCTCGGCTCGGTCGCCTGGCTCGTGCTCATCGCCGCCGCGATCTACGCCGGCATCTGGGTGCTGCTGTCGGCGCGCCGCTACTGAACCATTCGCGCCGCTGTTCGCATGGCGCGGGGGTTCGGAACCGGAGCGCTACGCCCGCAGCGACGCCTCATCCCGCTCGATCCCCACGACGCCCGCGATCCGGGAACGGCGGCGTGCCACACCTATCCTGAGGCGGCGATGGCCGTCTATTCCGCCGACCGGCGTCGCGAGCTTCCCGACGAGCCCGGCGTCTACCTGTTCCGCGACGCGAAGGGCAAGGTCATCTACGTCGGCAAGGCGAAGTCGCTCCGCAAGCGCGTGGCCTCTCATTTCTCCAATCCGAGCACGCGGGCGGGTCGGGAGATCCTGCAGATGATCGACCAGATCGAGGCGCTCGTCGTCCACACGGAATCGGAGGCGCTGCTCGTCGAGCAGAACTTCATCAAGCAGTACCGGCCGCGCCTCAACATCCGGCTGCGGGACGACAAGTCCTACCCGTACATCGCGATCTCACTCGACGAGGAGTTCCCGCGCGTCTACTTCACGCGCGAGCGCCACCGCCGCGACCGGGCGTACTTCGGCCCCTACTCGAACGCAAAGCGCGTGCGGGCGACGCTCGAGGTGCTCGGCAAGGTGTTCATGTTCCGCTCCTGCGACGGCCCCACGCCGGGCCGGCGCAGCGGCTCGCCGTGCCTGGACTACTACATCAAGCGCTGCGAGGCGCCGTGCGTCGGCTACGTCGACAGCGCGGGGTACCGCAGGGCGATCGACGGCGTCATCGCGTTCCTGTCCGGCCGCTATAAGGAGATCGAGCAGCGCCTCGAGTACGAGATGCGCCTCGCCGCTGCCGAGCAGCGCTTCGAGGACGCGGCGCGGGAGCGCAACCGCCTACGCGCGATCCGCTCGCTGCTCGAGCGCCAGCGGGTCGCCCACGAGGGCGCGGGCTCGTTCGACGCGATCGCGGTCGCCGAGGGCGACGGCGAGGCGAACGCCCAGGTCTTCCAGGTCCGCGACGGCGTGCTCTCCGACCGCCAGAGCTTCTACCTCGACAACGCGACCGACAGTTCGATCGCCGAGATCGCGGAGGCGTTCATCCTGCAGTACTACGCGAGCGCGATGTCGGTGCCGCCGATGATCGTCGTCCAGCGCGAGCTCACCGAGCTGCAGCCGCTGCAGGAGGCGCTCGCCGCGCGGCGCGACGGGCGTGTCGAGGTGCGCGCCGCCGAGCGCGGCGACAAGCGGAGGATCCTCGAGCTGGCCGAGCGCAACGCGCGCCTGGCGATCGATCAGGAGAAGCTCCGCTCCGAGCGCCGCCGCCAGCAGCGGGTGGAGGCGCTCGACGGGCTGCAGCAGGCGCTCGGCCTCGACGTGATCCCGCTGCGGATCGAGTGCTTCGACATCTCGACGCTGATGGGGACGAACACCGTCGCCTCGATGGTCGTGTTCGAGGGCGGCGCGCCGAAGAAGTCCGACTACCGGCGCTTCCGGGTGCGCACCGTCGGTGACGGCTCCGACGACGACTATGGGCCCGACGACTTCGCCGCGATGGAGGAAATCCTCGGCCGCCGCGTCGCCCAGTGGGAGCGCCACCGCGATCTCTCGCCGCACGACAAGGACTACGACCCAAGCTTCGCCGCGCTGCCGAACGTGATCGTGATCGACGGCGGCAAGGGCCAGCTCGCGGCCGGGATGCGGGCGCTCGAGGCGTTCAGCGAGCGGGGCGTGGCGGTCGTCTCGCTCGCCAAGCGGATCGAGGAGGTGTTCTTCCCCGGGCGCTCCGAGCCGCTCGTGCTCGCCCACGACACGCCCGAGCTGCAGCTCCTGCAGCGCGTCCGCGACGAGGCCCACCGTTTCGCGATCACCCACCACCGGATCCGCCGCGACCGGGCGATGACCGCCTCCGTGCTCGACGAGCTGCCGGGCGTCGGACCGGCCCGCAAGCGAGCGCTGCTCGCGCACTTCGGATCGCCGGACGCGATCCTCGCCGCCTCGCGCGAGGAGCTTGAGGCGGTGCCAGGCGTCCCCGGGAAGCTCGCGCGCGAGATGTACCGCGAGCTGCACAAGTCCGGCGTCTGAGCGAGGGGTCGTCCGCGCGCGGCGCCCGCCCGCGTCCGGCGCGACCCTAAGCTGTAGCCCGAATGGAGACCGCGACCGCGCTCACCGACCTCGTCGTCATCACCGGGTTCTCGGGGGCGGGGAAGTCGACCGCGATGGCGGTGTTCGAGGACGAGGGCTACTTCTGCGTCGACAACCTGCCCTCGGAGATGATCAGCTCGCTCGTCGACCTGTTCATGCATTCGGGCTCGCGGGTCGAGCGGGCGGCGGTCGTCTCCGACGCCCGCGGCGGGAGCTACTTCGACGGGCTGGCGGCGATGCTCGACGGGCTGCGGGACAGCGGGGTGCGCTACCGGATCCTGTTCCTGGAGGCGGACGAGCCGACGCTCATCGCGCGCTACAAGGAGACCCGGCGGCGCCATCCGCTCGCCCCGCACGGCTCGGTCGCCGAGGGGATCGCGCGCGAGCGTGAGCTGCTCGCCCCGCTGCGCGCCCGCGCCGACGTCATGCTCGACACCGGGGCGATGTCCGCGGCGACGCTCCGCCGGCGGATCGCCGAGGACCTCCTGCCGAGCAAGACGCCCGGCCATCTCGCGGTCACCTTCCAGAGCGTCGGCTTCAAGTACGGGGCGAGCCGCGACGCCGACCTGCTGTTCGACGTGCGCTTTCTGCCCAACCCGCACTACGAGTCCGCGCTGCGGCCGCTCACCGGGCGTGACCCGGAGGTCGTCGCCTACGTCGACCGCGACGGCGCGCTCACCCGCTTCTACGAGCGGCTGCTGCCGCTCATGGACTACCTGCTGCCGCAGTACCTCGCCGAGGGGAAGGCGCACCTGCTCGTCGTCATCGCCTGCACGGGCGGCCGCCACCGGTCGGTGGCGATCGCCGAGCACCTGGCCGCGCGCTACCGGGACGAGGACGCGTACCTCGTCGAGGTCTCCCACCGCGACATCGCGCGACCGGCGTGATCGACCACATCGGCTTCGAGGTCTCAGACCTCCTCCGCACGACCCGGTTCTACGACCCGCTGTTCCACGCGCTCGGGGCGCGGCGCATGCACGAGTCCGAGCATGCAGTCGCCTACGGCATCAACGCGCCGACGGTGTGGTTCGTCGTGCGCGGCGTCGGTCCGGGACCGGCCTACGGGCACGTCGCGCTGCGGGCGAGCGGGAAGGCCGCCGTCGATGCCGCCCACGCCGCCGGTCTTGCGCACGGCGGCAGCGATCGCGGCGCCCCGGGGCAGCGGCCGCAGTACGGGCGGCGCTACTACGCGGCCTATCTCGCCGACCCCGACGGGCTGCGCGTCGAGATCGTCTCCCGGCGCTGACAGCGAGCGGGGAAGGGTATTCGGCCTCAGGTCGACGCACGCTCCCCGCGTGGCGTGCTGCATGGGTGCATACGTTTTCACGCATACGTTTGCGCAGGCCGCGAGCGGGGTACCTGCGGGTGCGATGGCCGGGTCGGGAGCCCGGCCGCGACGAAGGAGCGAGGCGATGTCAGGCAGGTTCTTGCGCGTGATCGCGACCGTGTGCACCGCGATCTGCGTCCTCTGCTGTGCGACCGGGGCCGCTTCGGCGGCGACCGGAACCGGGTCGATGACGACCGGAACCGGGTCGACGACGACCGGGGCCGCTTCGGCGGCGACCGGTCCACCGGCGCTCACCGGCCACTGGACGTTCGACGAGGGCTCGGGATCGATGGCCGCGAACAGCGTGTCCGGCGGCGAGCCGCTCGCCCTCCAGAACGGCGCCGGCTGGGGGCCCGGCACGGTCGGCCCGTACGCGCTCTCGCTCAACGGCGCAGGCGAGCAGTACGCGCAGACGGCCGACCCGGTGATCGACACCGCCCACAGCTTCACCGTCTCCGCGTGGGTGTACCTCGACAACACGAACGGCTACCAGACGTTCGTCAGCCAGGACGGGGTGCCGGAGGCCGACCGCACCGGCTCGGACATCAGCGGCTTCTTCCTGCAGCTGCGCGCCGACACCCATCAGTTCGCGTTCACGCTGCCGAACTACGAGTCGACGGCGGCGGGGGCGGTGATCGCCACCGACGCGAAGGTGATACCGCAGCCCGACGAGTGGTACCTGCTCACCGGCGTCTACAACGCGGGTGCGCGGACCGCCTCGCTGTACGTGAACGGGACGCTCGCCCAGACCGTCAAGCGGGTGCCGCGCTGGGCGGCGACCGGACCGCTCGCGGTCGGACGCTCCCTCTACCACGCCGACACCGACTTCGTCTCCGGCCGAATCGACGACGTGCGCACGTACCGGGGCGCGCTGAGCGGCGCGCAGATCGCGGCGCTCGCCGGGCCGGGGCAGCTCGCCGTCGACGCGACCCAGAAGGGGCCGCAGACGAACCCGACGCAGTTCGGCGAGTTCCTCGAGGACATCAACTACTCGACCGACGGCGGCCTGTACGCCGAGCTGATCCGCAACCGCGACCTCAAGGAGAGCTCCAGCCAGCCGACCGGCTACTCGGTCGTCGGCTCGAGCGGGGCGACGATCGCGCTCACCGAGAGCGACCCGCTCACGAAGGCGAACCCGGTGAGCCTCAAGCTGAGCGTCCCCGCGGGTGCGAGCCAGGGGCGGGCCGGCGTCGCCAACTCCGGCTGGTGGGGGATCCCCGTCCGTCCCTCGACGACGTATCACGTCTCGCTGTACGTGCGCGGGAGCGGCCCCGCGACCTCGGCGCCGCTCACCGTCGACCTCGAGAGCGACTCCGGGCGCGTGTGGGCGTCGGCGACGCTGCCGGCGCCGAGCGGCTCCTGGACGAAGGAGACGGCGACGCTGACGACCGCCTCCGGCATCCCGAGCACGCTCACGAACCGCTTCGTGGTGAGCGCACGGGCACGCGCGGCGGCCGGCGGCACCGACTGGTTTACGTTCATGTCGCTGTTCCCGCCGACCTACGACGACCAGGCGAACGGCTTCCGGATCGACCTCATGCAGAAGCTGGCGGCGCTCCACCCCGGCTACCTGCGGATCCCGGGCGGCAACTACCTGGAGGGCGACACGATCGCCACCCGCTTCGACTGGCAGACGACGATCGGCCCGCTCACCCGGCGGCCCGGCCACTTCAACAGCGCCTGGGGCTACTGGTCCCAGGACGGGATGGGCCTGCTCGAGTTCCTCGAGCTCGCGCAGGAGCTCCACGCCCAGCCGGTGCTCGCGGTGTGGGCGGGGTACACGCTCGACGGCACGGTCGTCCCGCAGGACCAGCTCGCGCCGTACGTGAAGTCCGCGGTCGACGAGCTGCAGTACGCGAACGGCCCGACGACGAGCTACTGGGGCCACCAGCGCGCGCTCGACGGCCACCCGGCGCCGTTCAACGTGCAGATGGTGGAGATCGGCAACGAGGACTTTTTCGACACGAGCGGCAGCTACAACGCGTACCGCTATCCGATGTTCTACGACGCGCTCCATGCCGCCGACCCGTCGCTGAAGTTGATCGCGACCGAGCCGGTGACGAGCGCCCCCGCCTACGCGGTCGACGACCACTACTACAACAGCGATCCGGCGTACTTCGCCTCCAACGCCCACCTGTTCGACTCGATGAGCCGCAGTGGGCCGCGGATCATCGTCGGCGAGTACGCGACGACGAACGGCAGCCCGACGGGCACGCTCGCCGACGCGCTCGGGGAGTCGGCGTTCCTCACCGGCACCGTGCGCAACGCCGACCTCGTGCTCGGCGCCTCCTACGCGCCGCTGCTCGTCAACGTCAATGCGCCGAGCTGGCCGACGAACCTGATCGGCTACAACGCGCTGAACAGCTACGGCTCACCGTCGTACTACGCCCAGCAGATGCTCTCCGACAACCTCGGCCGGCAGGTGATCGGCACCCAGGTGACGGGCGGGACGGGGACGCTCTTCCAGGTCGCGACCGAGAGCCCCGGGCACACGTATCTGACGGTCGTCAACGACGGCTCCGCGCCGGCGACGACGCAGGTCTCGCTCGCCGGGCTCGGCGCGGGCGCGCGCGGCGGCACCGCGACGGAGCTCTCGGGCACGCCCGGCGAGCACAACTCGCTCGGCGACCCCGAGCGGGTCGCGCCGCACACGAGCCCGCTGTCCGGCTCGCTCGGCACGCGGTTCAGCTACACGTTCCCGGCGAACTCGCTCACGGTGCTCGACCTCGCCACCTCCTCCGCGGGCGGGTAGTGAGGTTGTCCGGACACGCAGCATGTGTGAGACGCGATACCCGGCCGTCGCCGGTCGCGGGTCGCCGCGCCGGCTCCGAGGTCCCGCGACGCGTGAGCTAACGTGTCGCGGGGTCGGGGTCCGCTCTGCGCGTCCCCGCCCGGCCTCGAGAACACCGGCGGGAACAGAAAGCGAGCGTGCATGGCGGTACGGGTGGCAATCAACGGCTTCGGCCGGATCGGCAGGAACGTGTTCCGGGCGGCGCACGAGAGCGGCGCCGACATCGAGTGGCTGGCGGTGAACGACATCGTCGACCCGAAGACGATCGCCCACCTGCTCAAGTACGACTCGACGTACGGGCCGTTCCCCGGCGAGCTGAGCGCCACGGACGCCGGCATCGTCGTCGACGGCCGTGAGATCCGCGTGCTCGCCGAGACCGACCCCGCGCAGCTCCCGTGGTCGGAGCTCGGCGCCGAGGTCGTGATCGAGTCGACCGGCCGCTTCACCGATCGCGAGAACGCCGCCAAGCACCTCGACGCGGGCGCGGACAAGGTCGTCATCTCGGCGCCCGCGAGCGGGCCGGACGCGACGGTCGTGCTCGGCGTCAACTTCGACGAGGTCTACGACCGCGATGCCCACCGGGTGATCTCCAACGCCTCGTGCACGACGAACTGCCTGGCGCCGGTGGCCAAGGTGCTGCAGGACACGGTCGGGATCCGGCACGGGCTGATGACGACGATCCACGCCTACACCGCCGACCAGCGCCTGCAGGACATGCCCCACCGCGACCTGCGCCGCGCGCGGGCCGCGGCGGTCAACCTGATCCCGGCCTCGACCGGCGCCGCCAAGGCGATCGGGCTCGTCATCCCCGAGCTGAACGGCAAGCTCCACGGGTTCGCCGTGCGGGCGCCCGTGCCGACCGGATCGGTCGTCGACCTCACGATCGAGGCCGGCCGCGAGACGACGGTCGAGGAGATCAACGGCGCGCTCAAGGCGGCCGCGGAGTCCGGGCCGCTCGAGGGCCTCATGCTCTACACCGAGGACCCGATCGTCTCCTCGGACATCGTGAAGAACCCCGCCTCCTCGATCGTCGACTCGGCGCTCACCTCGGTGATGGACGGCACGATGGTGAAGGTCGTCGCCTGGTACGACAACGAATGGGGCTATTCCAACCGCGTCGCGGACCTCGTCCAGAAGCTCTAGTGGCCGTGGCCGCCGGCGGACACACCGACCAGCCAGGTCGCGGGTGAGGACGCTCGCGGACCTCGGCGACCTGCGGGGACGGCGCGTGCTCGTGCGGGTCGACTTCAACGTGCCGCTCGATCGGACGGGCGACGCGGTGACGGTCGCCGACGACACGCGCATCCGCGCGGCGATCCCGACGCTCCGGGCGCTGCTGCAGCGCGGCGCGGCGCTCATCCTCGTCTCGCATCTCGGCCGTCCGAAGGACCGGGACCCGGGGCTGTCGCTCGCGCCCGTCGCCGCGCACCTCTCGGACCTGCTCGAGGCGAGCGTGACGCTCGCGCCCGGCGCGAGCGGCCCGGAGGTCCGGCAGATGGCCGAGGCGCTGCGCGAGGGTGACGTGCTGCTGCTCGAGAACATTCGCTACGAGCCCGGAGAGACGAAGAACGACCCTGAGCTCTCGGCGGCGCTCGCCGGGCTCGCCGAGGTGTACGTCAACGACGCCTTCGGCGCCGCGCACCGCGCTCACGCCTCGACAGAGGGAGCGGCGCGGCTGATCGAGAACCGGGCCGCGGGGCTGCTGCTCGAGCGCGAGGTGACGGTGCTCGGCGAGCTGCTCGGCTCTCCGGCGCGGCCGCTCGTCGCGGTGCTCGGCGGAGCGAAGGTGTCGGACAAGCTCGGCGTGATCGAGGCGTTCCTGGAGCGCGCCGACATGATCCTGATCGGCGGGGCGATGTGTTTTCCGTTCCTGCGGGCGAAGGGCCACGCGGTCGGCGACTCGCTGTGCGCCGAGGAGGACGTCGAGCTCGCGCGGCGGCTGCTCGACGACGAGATGTCCGCGCAGGCGACGCTTCAGCTCCCCGCCGACCTCGTGATCACCGACCGGTTCGCGGCTGACGCGGAGGCGCGCGAGCTTGACGGGATCGAAGTCCCGGAGGGCATGATGGGACTCGACATCGGGCGCCGGACGGCCGAGGCGTACGCGGAGGAGATCGCCCGCGCGGGCACCGTCTTCTGGAACGGCCCGATGGGCGCATTCGAGCTTCCGCCGTTCGCGGCCGGGACGCGCGCTGTCGCGCAGGCGGTCGCGGCGGCGCCCGGGGTGACCGTCGTCGGCGGCGGAGACTCCGCCGCGGCGCTCGTCCAGTTCGGCCTCGCGGACCGGGTCACGCACCTGTCGACCGGCGGCGGCGCCGCGCTCGAGCTGATCGAGGGGCGGGAGCTCCCCGGGGTGGTCGCGCTCGCATGACCGCCGCGACGTCCGCCGGCCGGAGTCGGGTGCCCGTGATCGCCGGCAACTGGAAGATGCACAAGACGATCGCCGAGGCCGAGGCGTTCATCGGCGCTCTGTTGCCGCGCGTCGCGACCGTGAGCGGCGTCGAGATCTCGATCTGCCCGCCATACACGGCGCTCGCGGCGATGGTCGACTCGACGCGCGGCTCGCAGGTCGCGGTCTGGGCGCAGAACATGCACCAGGAGGACGCCGGCGCGCACACCGGCGAGATCTCGCCGCCGATGCTGGTCGAGCTCGACGTGAGCGGCGTCATCCTCGGCCACTCCGAGCGCCGCGAGCAGTGCGGGGAGACCGACCGCGCGCTCGCGCTCAAGGTGCCCGCGGGGCTCGCCGCGGGGCTTCAGGTCGTGCTCTGCGTCGGCGAGACCGAGGAGGAGCGCGAGGCCGGGGACACCGAGCGCAAGCTCCGCCACCAGGTGCAGGAGGGGCTCGCGCGCGTCGAGGAGCAGCGGCTCGGCGAGGTCATCATCGCCTACGAGCCGATCTGGGCGATCGGGACCGGCAAGGTCGCGACCGCCGAGCAGGCGCAGGAGGCGATCGCGTTCGTGCGGGCGCTCGTCGCCGGACGCGACCGCGCACAGGCGGAGCGCACGCGGATCCTGTACGGCGGCTCGGTGAAGCCCGAGAACGCCGCCGAGCTGCTCGCCTGCCCGGACATCGACGGTGCGCTCGTCGGCGGCGCCTCGCTCGACCCCGAGGCGTTCGCCGCGATCATCGAGGCCGCCGCGTCGTGAACCGGAACGGAGCCGCCCGGTGAGCGATCCGCCGGCGGGGCCGGGCGGCCTTCCGGTGCCGCGGGCCGCGCTCGTCGTGCTCGACGGCTGGGGGCTCGCTCCTGCGGGACCTGGCAACGCGGTGTCGCTCGCCGACACGCCCGTGTTCGACGCGCTGTGGGCGCGCTATCCGACGACGACGCTCACCGCGTGCGGGCGCGCGGTCGGCCTGCCCGAGGGCCAGATGGGCAACTCCGAGGTCGGTCATCTCAACCTCGGCGCGGGCGCGGTCGTCATGCAGGACCTCACCCGCATCGACGCGGCCGCGCAGGACGGCTCGCTCGCCGCGAACGGCGTGCTGCGCGAGGCGTTCTCGGCGGCGGCGGGCGCGGGGCGGGTGCACGTCATCGGCCTCGTCTCCGACGGCGGCGTGCACTCGAGCCTGGAGCACCTGCGCGCGCTCATCGCGATGGGGGCCGAGCTCGGCGTCGCCGATCTCGTCGTGCACGCGTTCACCGACGGCCGCGACACGTCGCCGACGGCGGGCGCCGGGTACCTCGAGCGGGTCCAGGAGTGGCTGGACGCGGCGGGCGTCGGCCGGATCGGCTCGGTCATCGGGCGCTACTACGCGATGGACCGCGACCGGCGCTGGGAGCGGGTCGAGCAGGCGTGGCGGCTGCTCGTGCTCGGCGAGGCGGCTCACGCTGCGATGTCGGGCGCGGCCGCCTGCCGCGACGCCTATGCGCGCGAGGAGACCGACGAGTTCATCACCGCGACACGGGTGGGAGAGGACGATTCGAGGATCCGGGCCGGCGACTCCGTGATCGGGCTCAACTTCAGGCCCGACCGGATGCGCGAGATCACGCTCGCGCTCTGCGATCCCGCGTTCGACGGCTTCGACCGCGGCGACGCGCCGCTCGTCGAGCGCTACACGACGATGACCGAGTACGACGAGGACTGGTCGTATCCGGTCGCGTTCCCGCCCGAGCGCCCGGCGACGACGATCGGCGCGGTCGTCGCCGCCGCCGGCGGCCGGCAGCTGCACGTCGCGGAGACCGAGAAGTACCCGCACGTCACGTACTTCTTCAACGGCGGCGAGGAGACGGCCTACGAGGGCGAGGAGCGCTCGCTCGTCGACTCGCCCCGCGACGTCCCCACCTACGACCACAAGCCCGAGATGTCCGCGCCCGAGGCGGCGCGGGTGTTCGTCTCGGCCTGGCGCGACGGCGACTTCCGCTTCGGGATCATCAACTTCGCCAACGCCGATATGGTCGGGCACACGGGCGTCATCCCCGCCGCGGTGACCGCGGTGGAGACCGTCGATCGCTGCCTCGGCGAGGTGGTCGAGGCAGTCGTGGCGAGCGGCGGCGCGCTCCTCATCACCGCCGACCACGGCAACGCCGACCACATGCTCGAGGACGACGGCTCGCCGAACACGGCCCACTCGTTGAACCCCGTTCCGGTGATCGTCACCGTCGACGGGCTGTCGCTGCGCCCCGGCGGGGTGCTCGCCGACGTCGCGCCGACGCTCCTTGAGATGCTCGGGATGCAGCCGCCGGCCGAGATGACCGGCCGATCGCTGATCGCCTGAGCGCGCCCGGCGGGTCGCACGCCGAAACACCCGCCCGCCACCGCCCGCGCGCTGCCCGCCGCGCGCCGCCCGCCCGCGCGCCTGTCTCCGCACGGGGCGTCTTCGCCCGGCTACGTCGCAGGTCCGGCGCCCGGCGCGGTGTCTGCGACAGATTCGGATGGGCGAGGCCCACCCGACGGACGAGAGCCCCGCGGGCGCTTCTGAGCGGATCTGGGGGCGGCGGATCGGCATCCGCAGACTTGACACGGCTACACTGAGATTTCATAATGCTTCATGCATCACCAACCCGAATTTCGAAGGGGATCCAGATGGCACTCATTCGCTGGGAGCCGGTCCCGATGAACCGGCTCTTCACCTCGCTGTTCGACACTCCGACCGGCCTTGCGGCGCCCGCGCGACGGTTCGCCCCGCCGACCGACATCGTCGAGAGCGATACGCACTACATCGTGCGCGCCGACCTGCCCGGCGTCTCCGAGGACGACCTGAGCGTCACGCTCGACGACGACGTGCTCACGATCACCGGCGAGCGGCGCGCGCAGTCCGAGCGGCGCGAGGGCGGCTACGTCCGCTACGAGCGCGCGAGCGGTCGCTTCAGCCGCTCGGTGCGCCTGCCCGAGGGCGTCGACGCGGACGCGATCACGGCGCGTATCGATCGCGGCGTGCTCGAGGTGACCGTTCCGAAGCCCGAGCGCGTGACGCCGCGCACGATCGCGATCACGACCGGCTCCGCGCCGCAGGCGATCGACACCGCCGAGCCCTCGCCGGCCGGCGAGCGCGACGCCCCGATGTCGGAGACCGCCGAGCCCATCGCCGCATAAGCCCGCGCCGCAGCATTCTCAGCGCCCGGGCCGGCCACCGGGGCCGGCCCGGGCACGCGTGGTGCGAGCCGCCTAAGCTCGGGCCGCGATGTTCGAGATCCGCACCCGCGACGCCCGCAGTCGCGCCCGCACCGGCGTCCTGCGCCTCGCGCACGGCACGGTGCGAACGCCGGCGTTCGTGCCGCTCGCGACCCGGGGGGCGGTGAAGACGCTCGAGCCGCGCGACGTCGAGGCGCTCGGTTTCGAGATGGTGCTCGGGAACACGTTCCACCTGCTGCTCTCGCCGGGACCCGAGCGGGTTGCCGCGTTCGGCGGCCTGAACGAGATGATGCGCTGGCCACGGCCGATCATCACGGACTCGGGCGGCTTTCAGGTGTTCAGCATGGGCCACGGCGGCGTGGCGGACGAGATCAAGGGGCGCAACCGGCCCGGGACCGCCGGCGGGGCGCGGGATGGGCACAGCCCGGGCGGAGCGTCGGGCGACGCCCGCGGAGCGATCATCGCGATCGAGGAGCGGGGGGTGCGCTTTCGCTCCTACATCGACGGCGGCGAGCGCTTCCTCGGTCCCGAGTCCTCGATGGCCACCCAGGCGGCGCTCGGCTCCGACATCGGGCTCGTGCTCGACGAGTGCACCCCGTTCCACGCCGGCCACGAGTACTGGGCGCGCTCGATGGAGCGCACCCACCGCTGGCTGGAGCGCTGCCTCGACTGGCACGCCGCGCACGGTCCCGCCGAGCAGGTCGTGTACGGGATCGTGCAGGGCGGCACCGACGAGGAGCTGCGCACGATCTCGGCGCAGACGGTCGCGGAGAGCCGGGCGGGCGGCGTGGCGATCGGCGGCTCGCTCGGTCAGGACAAACCGCAGATGCATGCGGTCGTCGACCACACGACGGCCGAGCTCGAGCGCCTCACGCCCGGGCGCCCGCGCCACCTGCTCGGGATCGGCGACATCGACGACCTGCTCGTCGGCGTCGCCCAGGGGATCGACACGTTCGACTGCGCGATGCCGACCCGTCTCGGCCGTCACGGGGTGGCGATCGTCCCGGACCCGGAGCGCCGCTGGCGGATGGATCTGTTCAAGGCGCGCTTCCGCGACTCCCGGGAGCCGATCCTCGACGGTTGCCCGTGCCCGGCGTGCGCGCAGGGCTTCACCCGCGGCTACCTGCACTACCTGCTGCGCGCGCACGAGCTCACCGGGCTGCGGCTCATCACGCAGCACAACCTGTCGTTCATCGCGCGGCTGATGGCCGACCTGCGCGCCGCGATCGACGCGGGGACGCTCGCGGAAACGACGGCGGCGATCCTCGGGGGCGCCGCGCCGGTCGGGCACGCGCTCGCGGCGCGCTGAGCGGGAGCTGGGCATCAAATCCACGCAATACGTGGTTGAGATGCCCAGCGCCCCGGAGGCGCGAGCCGCCGCGTCAGGTCAACGCGTGTTGCTCTGCACGAGCTGGCGCATCTGGCTGATCACGTGCTGGGCGTCGTTGCCGACGATCCGCTGCAGGTGCAGCCCGACGCCGGAGTTCGAGCTGCCGATCACGAACGCGATGACGACGAGCGCCGCGATGATCGCGAGCAGCACGATCGCGACCATCAGCCGCCGCAGCCCGCTGTGGGAGCGCCGGGGCGGCGCCTGCTCGACGCGCCGCGCCTGGGCGGACTGGCGCGGCGCGCGTCCCGCCGGCACCTGGCGGGGCGGCTGCACGCGCCGGCGGCCGTGCTCGGCGGCCCCGCCACCCGCACGGGTGGTGCGCGGCGGCGCGGCGCGGGCGACCCGGGTGGCCGACGTCGGGCGGGAGACCCGCGTCGCACTCGTCGCGGCTGCCGGCGCCCGCGCGGACTCGAGGCCCCGCGCGCCGTCGCGGAGCTCGGCCGCGAACTGCATCGCCTCCTCGGGGCGGTCGCGCTGGTCGATCGCGAGCGCGCTCTGCACGGCCTCGGCGAGCGCGCGCGGCACCGCGGGCACGAGCTCGTCGAGCGGAACCGGGCTCTCGCGCTGCTGCTTGAGCGCGAGCTCGGACAGCGAGCTCGCCTCGTAGGGGAGCCGGCCGCTGATCAGCTGGTAGGTGACGACGCCGAGCGAGTAGATGTCCGCGCGCGGGCCGGCCTCGTCGCCGCGCGCCTGCTCGGGCGAGAGGTAGGCGGCGGTGCCGAGCACCGAGCCGACCTGGGTGATGGAGGACTGGTCGGTCGCGCGGGCGATGCCGAAGTCGGCGAGCTTGACGACGTCCTGGTCGGAGACGAGCAGGTTGCCGGGCTTGACGTCGCGGTGGACGACCCCGTTGCGGTGCGCGTAGTCGAGGCCGCGGCACGCCTGGATGATGATCCCGACCGTCTCCTGCACGCCGAGGTGGCCGCGGTCGCGCAACAGCTCGGCGCACGAGTGGCCGGCCACGTGCTCCATCACGATGAACTGCTGGTGGCTGCCGGCGTCGAATCCGAAGTCGAACACCTGCACGATGTTCGGATGCACGAGCCGGGCGGCGGCGAGCGCCTCGCGCCGGAAGCGCGAGACGAACGTCGGATCGTCGGCGAGATGCTCGGCGAGGAGCTTGACCGCGACGTAGCGCTCAAGGCGGCTGTCGAACGCGAGGTGGACCGTCGACATCCCTCCGACGCCGAGCCGGCCCTCGAGCCGGTAGCGGCCGGCGATCACCTGCTCGCCCGCCGTCACTGGGCGCCTCCGCCGCCGAGGCCCGCGCCGCCGCCGCCGTGGCCCTTGCCGTGCCCGTTGCCGTTGCCGGGCCCGTTCCCGGGCCCGGAGCCAGGCGTCGGCGTCGAGGCGGTCGTCGGAGTGCTCTGGGGGTTCGAGCTTGTCGTCGGCGTCGTCGGCGTCGTCGGCGTGGTCGGCGTGGTCGGCGTCGTCGGCGTCGTCGGCGTGCTGCTCGTCGACGAGCTCGTCGTGCTCGAGGTCGAACTCGTGCTGCTCGACGTGCTCGTCGTGTGCGTCGTCCGCGTCTGCGCGCACTGGCTCTCGGCGAGCTGCTTGACGGTCGTCGCGCCGTGGCCGAGGTTCTGCACGAGCCTGCCGTTCGTGCCCGGGGAGAGATTGCTGAGCGCGTTGTCGAGCGCCCGCACGCCCGCGCGCACGCGCGCGCACGAGTGTCCTCGCACGCCCGCCGAGATCCCGTTCAGCGCGCTCACGAGCGTGCGGCTCTCGGCCGGCGACAACAGGCCCTTGCCGCCGCCGCTCGACCCGCAGGCGACCGCGAACGCGGCGGCGGCGCCGAGCACGGCGGCCAGCAGCACGCGGGTGAGGGTTCGGCGCAGGGCGGCGGGCACTGCGGGCTGACTCTAGAAGGCCGAAGATGGGCCGTCGGTGAAGGCAAGAGCGCTCTCATTGGCCGTATTGCAGGCGTTCCGCGAGCGAGTCGGGCAGCCGGGCGGCCCGGATCGCGGCGGCGGCCCCGGCGACGTCGTACTCGACCCGGCGATGGGTCGCGGTCCACTCCTCGAGATCGAGCTCGAGCCAGGCGGCCCGCGGGTCGCCGTCGCGCGGCTGCCCGACGCTGCCCGGGTTGAGCAGCCACTCGCCGTCGCCGATATCGAGGCCCTCGCCGTCGGTGCGGGTGCCGCCGGTCGCCGAGACGCCGGGAAAGCGCGCGAAGTAGAGCGCGACGTGCGAATGGCCGATGAGCGACACCCGCCGCGCCTGCACGTCGAGGCAGAGCTCGGCCTGCAGCGGCGAGAGGACGTACTCCCAGACGGGGTCGCGCGGGCTTGCGTGGTAGAGCGCGACGTCATGGAGGACGGTGGAGGACTCGAGCCGCTCCAGGTACTCGAGCGTGTCCGGACGGATCGTCTCCCGCGTCCAGGTGGCGGCGAGCGCCGCTCCGCGCGAGAACTGCTCGAGCGGGATCGCCCCGCTGACGCCGAGGTCGTGGTTGCCGGCCAGGGACACCGCGGCGTGCTCCCGCGCGAGGTCGACGCACGCGTCGGGCTCGGCGCCATAGCCGACGAGATCGCCGAGCGACCAGATGCGGTCGCAACCGCGCTCGGAGATCGCTCCGAGCACCGCCTCGAACGCGTGCCGATTGCCGTGGACGTCGGACACGATCGCGATGCGCACGTCTACAGTCTCGCGGGTGAGCGGACGGCAGCGCATCCTCGTCCTCCGCGCGCTGCTCGTCACGGCCGCCGCCGCCGAGGCCGGCCGGCGGATCCTCACGCCCCGCGCGCCGGTCACCGCGCCCGTGCCGGTCGACATCCGAGAGCACTTCTCGCAGGCCGAGATCGCGCGCGGGCGGGGGTTCTCGCGCCCGCAGCGCAAGCTCGCGCTCGGGCGCTCGGCGCTCGCGGCGGCGGAGCTCGTCGCGCTCGTGCGCCGGCCGCCGGCGGCGCTCGCGCGCCGGCGCGGAGCCGGCCCGGCCAGGACGGGGCTCACGGCCGCCGTGCTGCCGATCGGGCTCGCCGTTCCGGGGCTGCCGCTGCGGGCGCTCGCCCGGCGGCGGGCGATCGCCGCCGGCCTCGACACCCAGTCGTGGTCCGGATGGGCGAGCGACCTCGCGAAGGCGGCCGCCATCGAGGCCGGGCTCGGGGCCGCGCTTGCGGCCGGCCTGGCCGCGCTCTCGGCTCGCGAGCGCGAGCGCTGGTGGCGCGCGGCGGCCCTCGCGACGGTCGGGCTGTCGACGCTCGTGGGCGGGCTTGCGCCCGTGCTGCTCGACCCGATCTTCAACGACTTCGACCCGCTGCCCGCCGGGGAGACCCGCACCGACGTGCTGTCGCTCGCGGCGGCGGCCGGGATCGATGTCGGGGAGGTCTACGCCGTCGACGCGAGTCGCCGCACGAGCGCGGCCAACGCCTACGTCACCGGCCTCGGCCCCACGAAGCGGGTCGTGCTCTACGACACGCTGCTCGACCGCTACGAGCGCGACGAGATCCGGCTTGTCGTCGCGCACGAGCTCGCGCACCTGCGCCACCGCGACGTGTGGCGCGGCGTCGCCTACACCGCGATCCTCGCCGGGCCGCTGTGCTGGGCCACGCAGCAGGTCGCCGCGGCGCTCGCCGGCCGCGCCCCGCACGAGCCGATCGACCCCGCGGCGCTGCCGGCGCTCGCGCTGGCGGCGGCGATCGTGAGCCTGCCGCTCGGCCCGAGCGCGGCCGCGCTCTCCCGCGCCCAGGAGCGCCGCGCCGACGAGCTCTCGCTGCGCCTCGCGGGTGCGCCCGAGGCGTTCGTCGCCTTCGAGCGGCGGGCGTCGCTGCAGAACCTCGCCGACCTCGAGCCGGGCCGGGTCGCGCGGGCGCTCGCCAGCCATCCGCCGGTCGCCGAGCGGATCGGCGCCGCGCTCGCGTTCGCGGACGACGACCGCCGGTCGGGCGGCCACCCAGGCAAGCCGTAGGCGGCGAAGCCGCCCCCCAAAAGACGGATCTACTCGGCGGCGCGCACGACGACGACGCAGTTCTGGCCGCCGAAGCCGAACGCGTTCGCCGCCGCCGTGCGGACGGTCGCCTCGCGCGCGACGTTCGGCACGTAGTCGAGATCGCATTCGGGGTCGGGCGTGTCGAGGTTGATGGTCGGCGGCAGCACGCCGTCGCGGATCGCGTACAGGCACGCCATCACCGACAGCGCGCCGGCGGCGCCGATCAGGTGGCCGACCATCGACTTCGGCGAGCTCGTCGGAACGCGGTCGGCGGCGTCGCCGAGCGCCAGGCGGATCGCCCTCGTCTCGGCGACGTCGTTGGCCCGGGTCGCGGTCCCGTGCGCGCACATGTAGTCGAGCTCATCGGGGGCGACGCGGGCGCTCTGCAGCGCCTGCGTGATCGCGCGCGCGGCGTAGGCGCCCGTCGGCTCGGGCGCCGCCATGTGGAACGCGTCGGAGGTGAGCGCGCCCCCGGCGATCGCGCCGTACGGCCTCGCGCCGCGCGCGGCGGCGTGCTCAGCGGACTCGACGACGAACACGACCGCCGCCTCGCCGTATACGAACCCGGTGCGATCGAGATCGAACGGCCGGCTCACCGTCGCCGGGTCGCCGTCGGACTCCGACAGCGGGCCCATGAGCGCGAGCGAGGCGAACATCGAGCGGCTGATGCCGGCGTCGGTGCCGCCGCACACGACGACATCCGCCTCGCCGGTGAGGATCAGCCTCCGCGCCTCGAGCAGCGCATAGGTGCCGCTCGCGCACGCGAGCGCGCTCGCATTCACCGGGCCGTGGGCGCCGAGGTCGATCGCCACCTCGCAGGCGGGCATGTTGAGGATCGAGGTCGAGACGAGGAACGGCGAGACCTCGCGCGACCCCTGCTCGCGCATGCGCAGGACGTTCGACTCGATCTCCGGCCAGCCGGAGACCGCCGAGTTGATGACGACGCCGGTGCGCGCGGACTCGCGCTCGTCGGCCCGCACATCGAGGCCCGCGTCGGCGACGGCCTCGCGCGCGGCGACGATCGCCAGCTGCGAGAAGCGGGCGGTGCGCCGGAACTTCTTCGGGCCGAGCGCGGCCTCGGCGTCGAAGCCGTGGATCTGGCCCGCGACGTGGATCGGAACGCCGTCCATGTCGATCCCCTCGATGCGCGTGATGCCCGAGCGGCCGGCGATGAGCCCCGCCCACGTGGCCGGGGCGCCCAGCGCAAGCGGCGTGAGCGCGCCGACGCCTGTGACGACGGGATCTCTCACGGCTGCGTCAGCCGTCCCGCCGCGTCATCCTCCTGCGCCAGCGCACGCACCCGGTAGTGGAGCTTCTTGCCGGTCGCGGTCATCGGCAGCTCGTCCACGAACCGGTAGCGGCGGGGCCGCTTGAAGTCGGCGAGCATCGGGTGGTTCCGGCAGTGGGCCTCGAGCGCGGCCGCGAGAGCGCGGTGACCCGCCTGCGGGGCGCGATCTCCTCCCTGGCCGACGGGCGGCTCGGTGGCGACGGGCGCCTCGGCGACGACGTAGGCGACGACGATCTCACCCCAGCGCTCGTCGGGCAGCCCGACGACGCACGCGTCCCGCACCCCGGGATGCTCGGCGAGCACCGCCTCCACCTGCGTCGGATGGACGTTCTCGCCGCCCGAGATGATCATGTCGTCCTTGCGTCCGACGATCGTCACGTACTCGTCCTCGTCCCAGGTCGCGAGATCGCCGATGTAGAGCCAGCCGTCGCGGAAGCGCTCGGCCTGCTCGGTCGGGTTGTTCACGTACGCGTAGCCGGACTTGACCGAGCGGACCGCGACCTCGCCGACCTCGGTGCCGTCCTGGGCGACGGTGTCGCTCGGATCGGCGAGCCGGTCCTCGTAGATCCGCACGACGGCGACGTCGTCATCGGTGCAGGCGCGGCCCGCCGAGCCCGCGTGGTCGGGCAGGTCGCCGGGGCGCAGGAACGTGTTCCAGAACGCCTCGGTCGTGCCGTAGCCGTTGAAGATCCGTGCGGTGAGCGTGCGCTGGTAGCGCAGGCACGCCTCGCGGTCGAGCGGCGCGCCCATCGTGACGATCCCCTTGAGGCTGGAGAGGTCGCGCGGGGAGCGCTGCTGCTCGGCGGTGAGCATCGCGAGGTTCGTCGGCGCCCCGATCAGGAACGTGAGGCCGTGCTCCTGGACCCAGTCGAGCACCGTCGCCGGTTCGAACTGGCGCAGCGAGACCGCCTCGGCGCCGACGTAGAAGACCGGGTTCGGCCCGCCCGAGTACAGGCCGCCGCGATGGAACCACGGCGTCATGTTGAGCGTGCGGTCGTGCGGCTCGAGCGGGAAATGCATGATCACGTCGTGAGCCGAGAGCGTCTCGGTGAGGCTGCAGAGTGAGACTCCCTTCGGCAGGCCGGTCGTGCCGGACGTGTAGAGCCGCGTCGTCTCCTCGTAGATCGTCGTCTCCGCCGGCGGGTGGACGTCGGCCGCCGGATCGCCGGTGGCGAGCAGTTCCGCGAACGAGGCGGCGGGGGCCGCGGCCTCGCCCACGGCGACGAGCAGCGCGGGCTGATGCTCGGCCCGCGTGAGCGCGTCCGCGGCCGTGCGCTGCAGCGCCGCGTCGAACGCGAACGCGCCCGGCAGCGAATCGTCGAGCACGTGCGCGACCTCCCCGGCCGACAGGCGGAAGTTGATCGGCGTGGCGATCGCTCCCAGGCGCAGGCAGGCGACCCACAGCAGCGCGAACTCCGGCCCGTTGAACAGCGAGAACACGACGCTCTGGCCCGGGGCGACACCGCGGGAGCGCAGCGCGTCGGCGAGCCGCCCCGCGTCGCTCCAGAGCTCGGCGTACGTCCAGCGTCGGCCGGTGGCCGGGTCGTGGAGCGCCGGGCTGCGGGCGAAGCGGTGGCTGTTGCGCTCGATGCCCGCGACGTAGGTGAAGCGACGCTCGAACACCTCGCGGAGCACGGAGGCGTCGTAGCGGTAGGCGGTCCCGGCGCTCACGAAGCGGCGCGCAGCCGGGCGGCCGCCTCGGCGAGTGGCTCGTACTGGTGAAGCGCGTCCGGACCGAGCGGCAGCAGCAGGAACTCGGAGACCCCGACCGCCCGGTATTCGCTGAGCGTCTCCACGGCGCCGTCGATGCTATCCAGCACCGTCCAGCGCTCGACCGCGTCGAGCCCCATCCGATACTGCCCCTGCAGGTGAGCGTCGGCGACCCCGCGCGCGGCGGCGCGGTCGTCGTCGATTCGGATGAGCACGAGCAGGGCGGTGCGGGGGGCGGGGCGGTCATGCTCACGCGCGATCTCCGCCAGCTGGGTGGAGCGCTCGGCCACCCTTGCCGGGGAGAGCCACATCGGCAGCCAGACCTCGCCCACGCGGGCGGCGCGGCGGAGCGCCGGCTCCCCGCGCCCGCCGACGTAGATCGGGGGAAGCGCGCTCACCGCCGGGCCGAGCGCGGGGGAGCGGACGCTGAGGGCGCGGCCGGTGTGCTCGACCGGCTCGCCGCGCAGCAGGCCGGGGAGCACGTCGAGCGCGTCGTCGAGGCGCGCCCCCCGCTGGCGCACGTTCACGCCCGCGGCCTCGAACTCCTCGGGGAACTCGCCGCCGACCCCGACGCCGAGCCGAAGCCGTCCGGGACCGGCGAGATGGTCGATCGTCTGGAGTTGCTTCGCCGACCATGCGGGGGCCCGGAGTCCGAGCAGCATGACGCTGAAACCAAGCCCGATCCGCTCGGTCACCGCCGCGGCGGCGGCGAGCGCCGCCGGGGCGTCGAGCCCGGGCGCGGGGCAGGCGAGATGGTCGCCCGCCCAGAGCGCGTCGAATCCGAGCTCCTCGGCCTGGCGCGCCGCCTCGGCGATCGGCAGGCGCGCGCCGGTGCGCGTCGGGTCGAACGTGGGAAGCAGGACACCGCAGGTCGCGACGGATTGCGCGGCGGCGTCCCCGGCCGTGTCGGTCAGCGCTCAGGCCTCGTCGTCGGTGTACTCGCCCGGCTGGCCCCCGGTGCCGGTGACCCCGCCGCCGGGTCCGTACTCGGGCAGGTTCTTGATGCCCTCACGGGTCTGCCACTTGGAGAAGTTGTCCTCCATCGCGTCGATCAGCTCCCGCATGAACTTCGGCGAGAGGTTGATGCGCGAAACGACCACGCCGGGGATCTCCGCGTCCTCGACCTCATGGTCGACGCGGGCGAACGTGAGCGTGAACTCGTAGTCGGAGTGGCTGACGTTCGCGAAGTTCGAGTAGTGGCCGGCCATGACCTCCGGCGCGAAATGGATGTTGATGTGGCGCTCGGGCTGATTCGGATCGCTCATATGGCTCGTAGTATGCCGCCAGCCGCGGCCTCCGCCCCCGGCGACCCCCCGAGTGTCGGCCCCCAACCGGGGGTCAACCTCCCCGGGTACAGTCCCATCGTGCGGATCACCGTCGTTGCCGTGGGAAAGCTGCGCCCGCCATTCGCCGATGACGTCCAGCACTACCAGCGGCTGCTCGCAGGGCATGCGCGGCTCGAGCTGATCGAGGTGCGCGACGACGCCGCGGTCGCGCGGCGCGTTCCGGAGCGGGCGTTCACCTCGGTGCTCGACGCGACCGGCGAGGGGTTCGACTCCGAGCGGTTCGCGACGTGGGTGCAGGAGCGGCGGCTGAGCGGCCGGGACCTCTGCTTCGTGATCGGCGGCCCGTTCGGCGGCCTGCGCGTGGACGGCGCCGACCACGCGCTGTCGCTGGGGGCGATGACACTGCCCCACCAGCTCGCGCGGGTCGTGCTCCTCGAGCAGCTCTACCGCGCGCACAAGATCATCGCCGGCGAGCCCTACCACTACTGACCATGGTGGAACGGGACTGGCTCGTCGGGCACGAGGAGTCCGTCGAGCGACGACGACAGGCGCTCGCGCAGCGCGACATCGCCCGCCGCGAACTGCGGATGTTCACCCGCCGCCTCGCCGTGCTCCTGCTCGCGCTCGCCGCGCTCGTGATCGCGGGCTCCATCGCGTTCTCGATCACCGACGGCGTGTCGGTCGCCTACGGCTTCGTGTGGACGCTCGACACGGTGACGACGCTCGGCTCGATCCAGGACCCGCATTCGAGCGCCGGGCGGGTCGTCGTCGTCCTGCTTGAGATATTCGGCATAGGTACGCTCTTCTACGGGCTGGCGACGGTCGCCGAGTTCTTCGTGACCGGCCAGCTGAGCGGCCTGCTCGAACAGCGACGCACCCAGCGCATGATCGACTCCTTCACCGACCACATCATCGTGTGCGGCTTCGGCCGCGTCGGACGACAGGTCTCGCACGACCTGCGCGAGGCGGGCGTGCCCCACGTGGCGATCGACGCCGATCCGGCCAATCGCGAGATGGCGGAGTCGATCGGGGTGAGCTTCATCCAGAGCTACGCCGCCGACGACGAGGCGCTGATCGAGGCCGGGATCGCGCGGGCGCGCGCCATCATCGCCTGCGTCGACTCCGATGCGGAGAACATCTTCATCGCGCTCACCGCGCGGGAGCTCGCGCCCGGGGTGTTCATCGTCGCGCGCGCGTCGGCCGAGGACTCCGAGAAGAAGCTCCGGCGCGCCGGCGCGGACCGCGTCATCTCCCCGTACAAGATCTCCGGCTCGGAGATGGTGCGCACGGCGCTGCGCCCGCAGGTCGGCGGCGCCGTGCAGGTCGCCGACTACCGGATGGAGGAGATCGAGGTGCCGGCCGCGTGTCCGGGCATCGGCCGGTCGATCGGGGCGGTGAGCGGCGAGGCGGTCGTCGTCGCGGTGCGCCACACCGACGGACGCCTCGAGCACCAGCCCTCGCCCGAGCGCGTGCTCGAGGCCGGCGACATGCTCGTCGCGATCGGGCATCCGGAGGCGCTTGAGGCGCTCGAGGCCCAGTTCCAGCCCGCGGTCGCGGGAGCGTCCTCGTGAGCGCGCGGGCCGCCGGCGGCGGATCGGGCGACGGCACGGATCCCGTCGGGTCCCTGCGGCGGGCCGTCACCCGCGTGGCGATCGCGGCGCGCAGCGGCGACGTGCAGGCGCCGGCGGGCGCCGAGCCGCCCGCAGGGCTTCAGGTCGGTCGGCCGCGGCGCGCCGGCCAGGGGGACTACTCGACGAACGTCGCGATGCTGCTCGCGCCCGCGCTCGGGTCGGGGCCGCGCGAGATCGCCGAAACCGTCGGGGCCGCGCTCGCGCGCGAGCTCGGTGCGGATCTCGCGTCGTTCGAGATCGCCGGCCCGGGGTTCGTCAACCTCACGATGAGCGACGGCTGGTACCGCGACGCGCTCGCCGCGGTGCTCCGCGCCGGCCAGTCTTTCGGCGGCGGCGGGGCGCTGCGCGCCGGGGGAGCCGAACGGGTGCTGCTGGAGTTCGTCTCCGCCAACCCGACCGGCCCGATGGTCGCCGCCAACGGCCAGTCGGCCGCCTATGGGGACGCGCTCGGCCGGATCCTCGCCCATCACGGCCACGACGTGTGGCGCGAGTACTACTTCAACGACGCCGGCGGGCAGATCACCCGCCTCGGCGAATCGGTTATCGCCCGGGCGCGGGGCGAGGCGCCGCCGGAGGACGGCTACCAGGGCGAGTACGTCGCCGAGCTTGCGGGCCGGATCGAGGACCTGACCGAGATGTCGCCTGCGGAGGCGGGAAGCGCCGCGGCGGCGCTGCTGATCGAGGAGATCAAGGAGTCGCTCGAGCGCTACGGCGTGCACTACGACCGCTTCTTCTCCGAGCGGACCGTTCACGAGGGCTCGCCCTCCTACGTCGAACGCGCGCTGGAGATCGTCGCCGGCGGCGGCCAGTCCTACGAATCCGACGGGGCGCTCTGGCTGCGCTCGACCGCGTTCGGCGACGATGCGGACCGGGTGCTGCGGCGCACCGGCGGCGAGCCCACGTACCTCGCCGGCGACCTCGGCTACCTGCTGGAGAAGCTCGAGCGCGGCTACGACCGCCAGATCATCCCGGTGGGCGCCGATCACCACGGGTACGTGCCGCGGATGAAGGCGGCATTCGCCGCGCTCGGCGGCGACCCGGACCGGCTCGAGATGCCGATCCTGCAGTTCGTCCATCTCGTCGAGGGTAAGGAGCGCGCCGCGTTCTCCAAGCGTCGCGGTGACTTCATCACGCTCGATGAGCTCACCGCCGAGATCGGCGTCGACGCGACGCGCTTCTTCATGCTCCAGCGCTCGCACGACCGCACCGTCGACCTCGATCTCGACCTCGCCCGCAAGCAATCGAGCGAGAACCCCGTCTACTACATCCAGTACGCCCACGCGCGGATCGTGACGATGCTCTCAAAGCTCGACGCGACGCGGGTGACCGCCGCGCTCGAGGGCGAGGGATGGGCCGCCGGGGATGACGCGCCGTCGCTCGAGGAGGCCGAGCGGGCGCTCGTGCGCATGCTCGCCGAGTTTCCCGACGAGGTCGCCGAGGCGGCCGAGCGTCGGGCGCCGCACCGGATCGCCGCCTACGCGCTCGAGCTCGCGCAGCACTTCACCGCGTTCTACCGGGACTGCAAGGTGATCGGCGCCCAGCCGGCGTCGGTCGAGGCCTGCCGGATCGCGCTCTCGCAGGCGTCCCGCCAGGTGATCGCGCAGGCGCTGTTCCTGCTCGGGGTGAGCGCTCCCGACTCGATGTAGGCCTGGGAGCGCCGCGGCGTGCCGGACGGGGGCGGAAACTGACCGCGGTGGCCGCGGCGTGCCGAGTGGGGGCGAAACTGACCGCGGTGAGCCGCAGCGTGCCGGACGGGGGCGGAAACTGACCGCGGTGAGCCGCAGCGTGCCGAGTGGGGCCGGGGCCCCGGCCGTCAGTCGTGGCGCGCGAGGTCGGCGGCGAGCCGGCGGCGGTCGGCCTCGCTCAGCTGAAGCGGCTCGCCGTGGGGCGCGCGCTCCTGCTCGGCGGCGCGCCGGCGCCAGCGCGGGATCGTGTAGGCGAGCACGACGATTCCGAGCGCGATCACGGCGACGGGCACGACGACGATCAGCACCGCGAACCCGCGCTTCGGCGGGTTGGCGAGCACCCCGACCCCGTAGTTGGCGACCATCGTGCGCCTGATCTGGGCCATCGTGTCCCCGCGCGCGATCAGCCTGCGCAGCAGCGCGTTCTCCTGGTCGGCCTGCGCCGAGCGCGCCTCGTTCAGCGGCTCGTGGCAGATCAGGCAGTTGAACTGCTGCTGGGCCTGGGTGAACGAGACCCTCGCGTGGCCCGCCGCGTGCGCGGTCGGCGCGATCCGCGCGGCCCCGAGAGCGAGGACGGCGAGCATGACGGCGACGAGCGAGGCGCGCGTGCGGACGGACCGGCTCATGCTTGTCCGGAGATGAGCGGGAGCACCGTCTGGTTCAGCCACTTCGCCGAGATCTCCTCACGTATCAGAGCCACGATCCGTCCCTGCGGATTGATCACGAACGACTCGGGAACGGCGTAGGTGCCGAGGTTGTGCACGAAGTTGCCGCTCAGGTCGCGGAGCACCGGTTCATGCAGGCCGTAGTGACGGTTGAACGCCTGGGTCGCCGATACGGCGTCCTGGTACGTGAGGCCCACGAGCCGCGCGTGGTGGTCGGCGAGCACCCGCTGCTCCCGGGCCATCAGCGGCGCCTCCGCGTGGCACGGCTCGCACCATGAGGCGTATACGTTGAGCAGCACCCAGTGTCCGCCGAACGAGGCGAGCGACGCCGTCCGGTTGGTCCCGAGCAGCGGCAGCCGCTGGCGATAGCCCGGAACGAGCGGATAGTCGTGGCGCGCCACCCGCGAGTCGATCGAGCCGGTGTCCGCGTGCGTCGAGACCCCCCAGGTGAGCAGCGCGATGAGGGCCACGGCCGCGGCGACCACCCCAACGGGGATCACGAACCTCTTCATGGACGGTTCGATGGTAGAGCGAGCCTGCCCGTGCACGCCGCGGTTTCGCCGTCTCGCGAGGCCCGCTCCGTCTGTGCGCGGACAGCCGATCGGGTCGACGCGCCCCGCCCGGGCCGCCTAAAATCCGACTCCGCGGCGCGAACGTAGCTCAGTTGGTAGAGCGTCGGCTTCCCAAGCCGAAGGTCGCGGGTTCGAGGCCCGTCGTTCGCTCTCTGGCGAAGGCTGAGCGCGGTCGCGAGCTCCAGATTCGTGACTCTCTGCCGCGAGCCGACCCCGCAACCGGGCAGACCCCCTCTGGCTCAGTGAGCGTACGGAGGCTTCCACCGCCTCATGCGGCGCGATCGGCTGGGTCGGGGCGTCCTCCTCAAAGCAGGCGCGCGGTCCGGATTCGGACCCTCCGAATCCAGTTTGCTCAGGGATCTCTGCGGGCTGCCGATCAAAGGGGGCGCAGCGCTGAAACCTCATTGAGTGCCGCAGCCTATTCGAGCCAATTTCGTGATGAGCTCTCTGCCCTTTCGACCGGAAGCTTCGACGAGTCCTGATCAGCTCAGGCTTGAGCGGATTCTCGACTTCGCGCTCGTGCAGCTGGGGGTGGACGCCGTGTATCTGTGGGAGTTCCGCGACGGCTGGCAGCAGTGCCGCGCGTGCACCGGAGCGACCTCGTCGTTTCGCGTTGTCCCCGAGGATGCGCTGGCCATCCAGAACAGCTACAGCCATCAGATGGCCGCGGGTCGCCTGCCTAACCTGATCCGCGATACCGGTACGGAGGAACGCGTCGCCGACCTCGAGATCACCTCGCGCGCGCACATCGCCGCGTATGTCGGGGTTCCGGTCCGACATCCGGATGGGGCGCTGTGGGGTGCCCTTTCGGCGGTGAGCCACACGCCCCGGCCGGATCTCGATCAGTCGGCGGTGAAGACGCTGTCGCTGCTCGCGGGACTCCTCGTCTTCGACGCGGAGGAACACAGCCGCCGCAAGACGATGCTGCGTGATATCGAGCGCTTCATCACCGATGGTGGATTCGACGTGGCCTACCAGCCGATCGTTGACATGGTCACCGGCGAGTGCATCGGCCTGGAGGCGCTCGCGCGCTTCCCGGAGCCCTATCGGAGTCCGCCGCAGGCTTTCGGAGCGGCGGAGCGAATCGGACTCGGGGTCCAGTTGGAGGTCACGGTCGTGCGTCGAGCGCTGGAGATCCTGCCGACGCTGTCCGCCGGCCACCTGCTCACCTTGAACATCAGCCCCGCTGCGCTGCTCGACTGCACGCCCTGGGAGCAGATGTGGCGCGATGGAATGCTGCCGCTGCCACGGCTCGTCGTGGAGGTGACAGAGCATGCTGCGATCTCCGCGTACGCGAGCCTGCGCAAGGAGCTGCAGCCGTGGCGGGAGCGCGGGCTGCGGATCGCGGTGGATGACGCCGGCGCCGGATACGCGTCGTTGCGCCACATCCTGGAGCTGCGACCGGACTTCATCAAGTTGGATCGCTGGCTGATCGACGGGCTGGCTGAGGACGGTGCACGCCGAGTGGCGGTGGGGTCCTTTGTCGCTCTCGCTCGAGAGCTCGGGGCCGGCATCATCGCCGAGGGCATCGAGCGTCCAGAGGACCTGGAAGCTGTCAGCCACCTTGGGATCGACGCCGCCCAGGGATACCTGCTCGGCCGCCCCAGCAGCGATCGCGGCACGATCGCCAGATGGTGCACGGGAAGTGGGCCGGCGCCATGGCGAGAGTGGACTGTCGTCGCCTCGGCTGAGCGACCGCGGACGAATCGCCTCGCCGCGTTGCGAACGGCCGCCGATCCCGCCGATCGTGTCCCGGAGCTGGGGTCTGCCCTCGGCCGCGGGCTCGTCGAGGTTGATGCCACCGTCGGACGAGAGCTTGACCGTCTCGAGGCGGACCGCCGGCTGTCTCAGCGCCTGGCAGCCGTCGGTCAGCTCGCCGCCGGAATCGCGCACGAAATCAATACGCCCCTGCAGTTCGTGGGCGATTCCGTGAGCTTCCTGCGCGAGGCGGTGGCGGACCTGCTCAACCTGACCGACGTGTATCACGAAACGTTGTATTCAGACGGGCCGGCTTCCCTTGAGCAGCGTCGCCGAGCCATCTGCGACGCCGAGCAGGAAGCTGACCTCGAGTACCTGCGGGAGCGCATCCCCGGAGCCTTCGAGCGCACGGTCGACGGAATAGGCCGGGTTCGCTCAATCGTGCAGGCGATGAAGCGCTTCTCACACGCCGGCGCCGGTGAGGTGGCACCAGCGGATATCAACGAAGGTCTGCAAACGACGCTTGTGGTGTGTCGCAACGAATACAAGTACGTGGCCGACGTCACGGTCGATCTGAGCCCCCTGCCGGAGATCGTGTGCAACATCTCCGAGCTCAACCAGGTGTTTCTCAATCTCATCATCAACGCCGCCCAGGCCCTCGAGGAGCAGGTCGCCCAGGGGGCCGAGCGCGGGAAGATCACGGTCCGCACCCAGCAGCGCGACGAGTGCATCGTCATCGATATCGCGGATACCGGCCCGGGCATCCCCGCCGGCCTTCTCGATCGCATTTACGAGCCGTTCTTCACCACGAAACCCATCGGCAAGGGGACCGGGCAGGGGCTCGCGCTGGCGCTGGCGACCATCAATCGCCACGGCGGCTCGCTTGACTGCGTGAGCGCCCCCGGGCAGGGAACGACGTTCACGATCACCCTTCCCCTGCAGGCATCCGCGGCGCCGAGCCCGTTGAGGTCCTGATGGCGCCGCTCGCCACCACGACGAACGGCGCGCTGCGATCTCGGACCAGGGGTGGGAACGAGCGGCCACGCATCCTCTGTGTGGATGACGATCCCGCGGTGCTCGAGGGTCTCGCGGACGTTCTGGGGCGCTCATTCTCCGTTGTCAGCTCCTCCGATCCGCTTGAGGCGCTGGGGATCCTCAAGCGCCAGCCAGACGGCTTCTCGGTGATCCTGTCCGATATGCGGATGCCGGGCCTGCGCGGAACCGAGTTGTTGCGGATGGCACGCCTGACCGCCCCCGACACGGTCCGCATCCTGCTGACCGGGGACGCGGACGTACCCGCTGCGGTCAGGGCCGTCAATGACGCGCACCTCTTCCGCTTCCTGATCAAGCCGTGTGACTCTGAGGAGTTGATGCGCGCGTGTGTGGCGGCGATGGGGCAGCATCGGCTTCAGACCGGCGAGCGGGCGCTGCTGCAGGAGAGCCTGCGCGGCTGCGTGGCTGCATTCGCTGAGATCCTGGCGCTCGTCCATCCGGACCTGTCCGCCGAGATGGCGCGTGCAGGCGAGTTGTCCGGGCAACTCGGCCGTGCTGTGGGATTGCGCGACTGGTGGGAAGTCGAGGCGGCTGCGACGCTTCGCTACCTCGGGACGGTCGCCCTTGCCCCGGAGCTCGCGGAGAAGATGCAGGACCGTCGGCCGCTGACTGACGCCGAAGCGGACGTGGCGGCACGCGTCCCGCGGGTGACCCGCCGCCTGCTCGGCAAGATCCCGCGCCTGGAGGGAGTCGTGCAGCTGCTCGATGCAGTCGACACCCTGCATGAGGCGGAGGATGAATGCGGTACCTCTGCACCGGTCGCTCCCGGCGTGGAACTCCTCGACCTCGTACTCGAGTACCTCGAGCTGGAGTTCCGGGTGGGCTCGGCGGAGGTCGCTCTTGCCATTCTGAGGGGCCGCCGCGTCCACGACGGCCGGTGGCTGGAGCAGCTGGGCCAGCTCGTCGGCGTGACCACTCAGTCGGTGGTCCGCGAGGTCGGGGTGCGGGAGCTGAGGGCGGGGATGGTTCTGGCCGACGATGCCCGCATGACGGGCGGTGGCTGCCTGCTCGCCCGGGGTCAGCAGGTGACCGCGCCTCTCATCGAGCGCCTGGAGAGCCTCGCGAGCGGCGCGGTCCGCGAGCCGTTGCTGGTGATGGACGCGGACTCAGCTTGATGAGCCTCGCCGGTTGCGGGGATCCGTCGCCCGATACGGCGGCCGCGTCCTTCGTGAAGCGGATCCTGTTCGTCGACGACGACGAGTCTCTGCTCGAGGGGCTGCGTGACGCGCTGAGACCCTACCGGCGCCGCTGGCAGATGAGCTTCGTCAACAGCGGCGAGGCCGCACTGGCCGTGCTCGCCTCCGAGCCGCAGGACGTGATCGTCTGTGACTTGCGCATGCCCGGGCTGGACGGCGCAAGCGTCCTGGAGCGCACGCGCGAAATGTCGCCGGCCACCGTCCGCATCGTGCTCTCCGGCCACGCTGATGTGGCGATGGTCTCCCGCGCGGCGGCCGCGGCACATCGCCTCGTCGCCAAGCCCTGCGGGACGGATGAGCTCACGCGCATCCTCGAACGCTCCTGTGCGTTGCAGGACGTCGCCGCTCGCGTTGAGATGGACCCACGTACCATCGGCGCCTCCGCGCTCCCGTCTCTGCCTCGCGCCTACGCGCGGCTCAGCGAGATGCTGCGGGGCGGAGGGGCCAGCGGCGCCGAGATCGCGGAGGTGATCAGTGAGGACATCGCGATGGCCGCGAAGGTTCTGCAGCTCGCCAACTCCGCCTACTTCGGCCGCCGTCGGCCGACAGCCAATCTCACGGACGCCGTCGCCTACCTCGGCACGGACACGCTGCGCGCGCTGCTCCTCCACGCCGAGGCGTTTCGCGCCTTCCCGGTCGAGAGCCCGATACCCCGCTTCTCTCTTGATGAACTCCAGCGCCACTGCATGCGGGTCGCTCGCCTCGCGCAGGCGATCTCGAAGGAGGTCGGGCTGGCCGCGGACGCGTTCACCGCCGGGCTGCTCCACGACATCGGACTGCTCATCCTCGCCGCCCGCGCACCGGACGACCTCGCGACGACCCTGGCCCGGGCGGCGAACGAGCACCGGTCCATCGCCGAGGTCGAACGGGAGAGACACGGCGTGACCCACGCAGACATCGGCGCTCACCTTCTCTCACTGTGGGGTCTGCCGCACACCGTCACCGAGGCCATCGCCGGCCACCACAGCGACACGTGGCTGAAGCTGCCATTCGATGCCACCGCGGCGGTCCACATCGCCGAAGCGCTGATCGAGCAGGCCGAAGCCGGAACCAACTCGGACGCGTCCCCGGCCCCCGATCCCGATCTTGTCTACCTCACCCAGGCGGGCGTCACAGGCCGGATCGAGACGTGGCGCGGGTTGGCAAAGACCCTCGCGTCGTAGCGGGACCGGCCTGGCTATCGGCGATCGCCGACTGCGCCTGTCACCGCAGATCGAGGCTTGGCAAACCGGCGTGTCCGAGATCCCGGCCGAGGCAGGCTTGAACGCGGTCCCGCGGGTGGATCGGCGTCGCCGACCGGTCAGGCGCTGAGCCGAGCCGTTCGCCGTGCCCTCGCGCGAGCGGTGACACTCTTCGAGGGCAACTCGGCATCGCGATCGCGGAGCGTATGGCGGCAGGGTGTCGCTCTCGTGGCCAGGCTCGGTGGCGCGGTCATTTCGGCGCGGCGCGCCGGTCGGGCGGTGCGTCGCCGAGCGCCACGTCCAGCTGCTCCCCGCGTCTGATCAGGAACGCCCCGAACGTGCCGCCGAGGGTGCCGATGACGGTGATCGCGTAGATCTCCATGAAGACGTCGAGAATCCGGGCGGGGGTCGAGATCGGGTTGCTGAGGTTGGAGGAGACCGTTAACAGCTGGGTCGTCGTCCAGAAGAGCGCGCTCCCGAACGTCCTGATCTGCGACTGAGGCTCGCCGGGTTCGGTCAGGTATGCCACGACGGCGCACGCGAGATCGACGCCGATCGTCGTCAGCGCGAGCGCGACGAGGCGGTCGCGCAGCCGACCGTGGATCGTCGTCTCGGCTCCGAGCACCCGGCGCAGCTCTGCGGCGAGGCCGGCCATGACGCGCACCGGATACATCGAGGTCCTCTTCGCGCCGACGCGCGGGCCTCCTCTCCGGGAATCGCCGCGACCCGCGGAGGCGCGTACGAAAAGATCGCCACCAGGCCCCAGAACGTACTCGGCCGCGGGAGGTCAGGTGCGAGGGACGTGACGGCGTGCGGCCCGGCGCTCGCGCCGGTCGACCGGGTGGCGGTCGAAGCCCGCGAGGGTCGGGCGCAGGGTGGCGCTGAGCAGCGGGCCGAGTTCGGAGCTGTAGGCGCTCGCCATGTGGCTGTGGTCAACGAGGGTCATCGTGTCGTTGATGACCATCGGGCAGATGCCGCGGTCGCAGAACCACTGCAGCGTCGGGATCGCCGGATAGCCGGTGACATGGGCGGAGCGCGCGATCGCGCGCATCAGCGGCACGTACGTCGGAGGCAGGTGCGAGGAGCAGGTGCCCATCGTCGCGGAGGGGCTTGCGAGACAGGCCCAGGGGATCTGCGTCTGTCCGGGAGGGTCGACGATCAGGACGCCGTGCCGGACGTGCTCGAGGACGGCGCGCAGCCGGCGTACGGTCCGTCGGGGATGCGCCTGCATGCCGGCGGTGAAGTCGAAGGAGACGATCGTGGCGACCGGGTGCAGCTTTCGATCCTCGGTCAGGGCCCACCCGTACCAGCCCGCGCACGGCCAGGCGAGCGAGAAGTGGCTGAGGGCATAGAGCAGACACCCGGGCTTGTCGAGAGGCACGAGCGCGAACCCCTGCGCGGCGGCCGCGTCGATCAGCGCGGACCCCCACATCCCGGCGTGGGAGTCGCCGACCAGGGCGAGCACCCGTCGGGCGGTCGGATCGCCCAGCCGGCACAGCGAGTGCGGCATCAGGCCGCCTCCGAAGCGCGGCTCGCAGCTTGCGGGGATCCCGCCGGGCTGCGGCGTGGAGACGATCGGGCTGGGCAGCGGCGCGTTCGCCCGCGCCGCGTCGGCGGCGGCGACGACCGCCGGGATCGGCCGTGACGCCCACAGGCTCCTCGGATCCGGCTGGCCGGGAGCCGGCGCGAGCGGCGGGACCGTGGCGGCCGTCTGCGCGGCGGTCGCGGTGGCCGGCAGGACGGTGGCGGATGTCCGCGCCGCGGCCGCGGCACGGGGCGGGGGCGGCGTCGCTGCCGCCCTGACATGCGCGGGGCCACCCGCGGCGGCCGGTCCACCTGCGGTCGCCGGGCTGGTTGCGGCCGCCGGTCCACCTGCGGTCGCCGGGCTGGCTGCGGTCGCCGGGCTGGCTGCGGCCGCCGTCGACCCGCTCAGGGACACGATCAGCGCCGCCCGGGCGCCCCACACGGTCAGGCGCCGCCCGGCGGCGGCCCACTGCACGCGCCGCACCATGCTCAGGACGGCCCGTGTGGACGCGACTGGCGCCAGGCGATTGCATCCGGCCAGCTGAGAGGGGCATCGCAGCTGACGTCGCGGCTCCTGGAGTGGGCAAGCGCGATCATGCCACCCGGGCCATCGGCGCGGACCGCCGTACCGCGACAGCCGGTCTGTCGCGGGTGCGCGATCGATCGCCCGTCCCGGCTGAAGCCCACGTCGAACGCGTCGTCGCGTGCGCGCACGCGTGTGCCCGGTCCGTCGGAGCGCGCCGCCGCGGGGCCGCCGGTCGTGGACGGCGACGACGCCGCAAGGACGCCGCCGCCCCGGGCGACCACCATGCAGTACAGGTCCGTCGCGATCCACGCAGCGCGATGGCGCATCTCCAGGCCGAAGCGTACGCCGCGCCGGCTGTGACGGAGGCGCCGGCGCACCCTGCGGCACGCGTCGAACCGTGCCGCTCAGACGACGTCGAAGTCGATCCGGAGACGAGCCGGTGATGGTCCCCGGGGCAGCGGATCCCGTGACCGCGCTCCACCACGACGTGGACCGGATCCGGACAGGCGCCGGCGGCGACGCCCAGGACGAGGAGCGTGGCGGGCGGGGGCCGCGGCTCGCGCCGATCGTGAGGTCGCCGATGAGACCCGGCGGGATCGAACGTCCCCGCGCTCCGGACGCGGGCGAGGCGCCTCACGAACGTGGTCTCGCTGAGCCCTGGCGATGCGGTTCGCGGCGGTCAGATCGCGGCGTACCAGGCGACGATCGTCGCGCCCAGCCGCGCCGGCAAGGAGCCCTCGATCGTCCGGATCGCCGCCTCGATCCGGGGCGCCCGCGCCATGTAGCGATGCAGCGTGGCCGCGTGCACGACGTCGACGGGCGCGAACCCGCTGCGGCGCAGCAGGTCGTCGAGGCGGCCGAGACGATTCGCGCGGTAGTGGGCCGGGATGACGTCACGTTCGACGGCGCCGGCCCCCACCCGCTTGATCGCCACCCGCGCCCGCTCGGGGAGCAGCGCGGACGCGGCGACCAGCGGGTTGGCCGAGTTGGAGGTGAGCGCGATCAGCGCGCCACGCGGCTTGAGCACCCGACGCCACTCGGTGAACGCCCGGCCGGGAGCGCCGAGATGCTCGATCACGAAGTTCGCGTACACGGCGTCGAACGTCGCGTCGGGGAACGGCAGCGGTTCGCACAGGTCACCGACGACCGATTCGTCGATGCCGTGGTTCTCGGCGAGCGCGGTCCGGTCGAGGTCGATGCCGACGAGCCGCGAGATCCGGTCTCGATGGGCCGTCAGCCGTGTCGTCCGTCCGCAGCCGGCGTCGAGCACGCACGCGTTCGGGGGCAGCGCCGCGTCCAGCAGTCGGGCCTCCACCTCGATGTGCGACGTGGGGCACGACATCGTCACGTCCGCCAGGCGCGGACCAGGAAGCCGCTGCATCCGGGGGCCGGCACCTCGCGACGGCCGCATCGGGGCTCACCGAAGATCCGCTCGAGCTGCCGGGGCATGTGGGTGAAGATCGCCGGCCTGGCCCGCCGCCACTCCGGATCGCCGACACCCCGGCGCGTGAGCTGGTGCCAGTCTTCAAAATCGACGCTGACAGCAGCGTTCTCTCCGGAAGTCCGGACGCTGATGGGAATCGACCACGGCCACGACTCGGGCGGCACGCTCGCGTCGCGCTTAGTTGGTTCGCCGGCACCAAGAGGCGCCACTTGGGGGTTGCCTGGCAAGGACGCAGGATCCGTCGCCGCCGGGGTCGCCCGGGCCCGATTGCGTTCGCTGCGCTTGCCCACCGTCCGGTGCGGCCGTCGCGACACGTCAGTCGACACGCACGGTGTGCCGGGCGAACGAGAGATAGTCGCCAGGCCGCAGCTGTGCCCGCTCAACGCGGCGCCCGTTGAGCATCGTGCCGTTGCGGGAGCCGAGATCATGGACGACCCACGTGCCGCTGCGCCACAGGAGCTCGGCGTGACGACGGGAGACGGTCTCGTCGCACAACTCGATGTCCGACTCGGGTGCGCGTCCGACGAGCAGGCGCTCGGCCGCCGCTCCGGACCAGTCGAGCGCGAGCGGCGACACCGTTCGGCGCCGGGGCCACATCGTGATCCGCGCGGTCAGGCGGTGAACGGCCGCGCGGGGGCCGCGGCTCGCGCCGATCGTGAGGTCGCCGACGAGACCCGGGGGATCGACCGTTCTCGCACTCAGGACGCGCTCGAGCCGCGCGACGAACGTGGTCTCGCTGAGCAGGCCCTCGCTGTAGGCGACGCGAAGCGTCTCATCGAGCCGGCGGCGTCGTGCTCCAGGCTGCATCGACGTCATTCTCCTCCGGCCGCGGGCACACGCCAACCGGCGCCGGCCGCGAGGACCGTGCCGGCCCCGGGCGGTCAGCTCTTGTGGGCGAGGAGCACGAGGCCGTAGGCGATGAGCGCCGCCGTGAGCGCGAGGCCGACGATCCCGAGTGCCGCGTAGCCCGTCGCCGCGAGCGGGCGGTCCGCGCGGCGCATGTCGCTTGAGCGCGTCATGCCGTAGACGGTGAGGGAGAAGACGACCGACACCGCGACCCCCGCGATCAGCGCCGTGTAGAACACGCGGAGCAGCAGATGCGTGTCGATCGCGGCGAGGCCCGCGGCCACGGAGCGGGTGTCGATCGCGGCCACGGAGGCGGTGTCGATCGCGGCCTGGATCACGGCGCGGCGGGGGCGGCGGCCTGCTGGGCGCGCCGGGCGAAGACGACGACGAGGCCGGCGAGGAGCAGGACCGTGATCACGAGCGGGCCGGCCGCGCCGTGGCCGAACAGCCCGCTCAGCAGGTCGATCGCGGCGCCGAACAGGGCGGCGGCCGGCAGCGTGAGCACCCAGCCGGTGACGATGTTCCCGGCGACCCCCCAGCGAACCGCGGACGCGCGCTTGCCGGCGCCGGCGCCCATGATGCCGCCGGAGATGACATGCGTCGTGGAGAGGGGGTAGCCGACGCTGGAGGCGGCGAGGATCACGGCGGCGCCCGCGCCCTGCGCGGCGAACCCCTGCGCCGGGTCCATCGTGACGATGCGCGTGCCGAGCGTGCGGATGATCCGCCAGCCGCCGCTGAAGGTGCCGACCGCGATCGCCGTCGCGGAGGCGACGATGACCCACGCGGGGACGTGGAACGCTGCGGCCGAGATCGATCCGTGCGCGACGAGCGCGAGCGTGATCACGCCCATCGTCTTCTGCGCGTCGTTCGTGCCGTGGGAGAGCGACAGCAGGCCGCTCGAGGCGAGCTGTCCGAGCCGGAAGCCGCGACTGGTGGGCCCCGGCCGCAGGCGGCCGACGATCCGGTAGACGAGCAGGATCGACACGCCCGCCGTGAGGAACGCGATGATGGGCGCCGCGATCGCGGGGACGATGAGGTTGCCGAGCAGCCCGCCGCCGTCGACCGCGCCGAACCCCGAGGCGGCGGCCGTCGAGCCGACGAGCCCGCCGATCAGCGCGTGCGAGCTGCTCGACGGCAGCCCGAAGTACCACGTGATGATGTTCCACGCGATCGCGCCGACGAGGCCGGCGAACACGACGGTCGTCGTGACCGCGTGGGTATCGACGAAGCCCTTGCCGACGGTGTCCGCGACCTTGAGCGAGATGAATGCGCCCGCGAAGTTGAGCAGCGAGGCGACCGTCACCGCGGCGCGCGCGGGGAGGGCGTGCGTCGAGATCGCGGTGGCGACGACGTTCGCCGTGTCGTGAAAGCCGTTGGTGAGGTCGAACGCGAGCGCGGTGAGGATGACGATGACGAGGATGATGTCGCCGCTCATGCGTTCTTGATGAGGATCCCTTCGAGGATGTAGGCGGCGCGCTCGGTCGAGTCGATCGCCTGCTCGAGGCGCTCGAAGATGTCCTTCCAGCGGATCACACCGACCGGGTCGATCCCCGGCTGGAACAGCGAGGTGATCGCCTCGCGGACGATCGCGTCTCCCTCGTTCTCCAGCCGATGGATCTCGACGACGTGCGGGCGGATGTCCTTGAACCCGTGCAGCAGGAGCAGCGCCCGGGAGAGCTCGCCGGTCGCGCGGCAGAGGATCCCGGCGAGCCGCTCGGCCTGCGCCATCGGTGCCTCGATCCGGTACAGGCCGAGGAAATCCGCGACCTCCTCGATGTAGTCGACGACGTCGTCGAGCGCGGAGGCGAGCAGCAGGACGTCCTCGCGTTCGATCGGGGTGACGAACGTCTTGTTCATGCGCTCGATGAGCTCGTGCGTGATGTGGTCGCCCTCGTGCTCGCAGTCGCGGATCTCGCCCGCCAGGTGGAGGCTGTCCGGGAAGTTGCCGAGCATCTCCACGAGGAGCTCCGCGGAGCGACGGATGTTCGCGCCGGCCCGCTCGAACAGCTCGAACAGGTCGCGGTCGTCGCCACGAAACAGGGATGCGAGTTGGATCTTCACGCCGGAGCGCGGTCCGGGGCGGTCCGGGGCGTCACACCGGCCCAGGACGCGAACCGCCGATGCTAGGAGCGCCGGGCGGCCGAGTTGTGAACGACTTGTGAAACGGGTGGTGGTGGGTCCGTGGGGACGCGCGCCGCCGCCCGGAATCCGGGCAGCTCGAGCTCGAGGCGGGCGCCGCCCCCCGGACGCTCCGTCGCCCGCGCGCGCCCCCCATGAGCCTCGGCGATCGCGCGCACGATCGACAGGCCGAGACCCGCTCCGCCCGAGACGCGGTCGCGTCCCCGGTCGGTGCGGTGAAAGCGCTCGAAGACGCGCTCGCGCTCGTCCTCGGGGATGCCGGGCCCGTCGTCCTCCACCGCGAACCGCAGCCGCCCGGACGGACGCAGCTCTGCCGTCAGGGCGACGAGCCCCTGCGGCTCCTCGGTATGGACGATCGCGTTCTCGATCAGGTTGCGCAGCGCCTGGGCGAGTCGGTCGGGATCGGCGTCGAGCGTTCCGGCGGGCAGCGGCCCGAGTTCGAAGCGCCGCTCGCGCCCCGCCGTGGTCGTCGCCCACAGGTCGGCGATGAACGGCTCGAGCGCGAAGCGGTCCCGTCGCAGGAAGTCGGCGTGACCGGACCGGGTGAGCAGGAGCATGTCGTCGATCAGGCGTGAGATGCGGGCGATCTCCGCACTGATCAACCGCTGGGTGCGGCGGATGTCCTCCGGCGAGGGATGGGCCTCGCCGGCGAGGACCTCGAACTGGCCGGCGATGACGGTGAGCGGCGTGCGCAGCTCATGGGAGGCATCGGCGACGAACGCGCGCTCGTTCGCGAACGCGAACTGGAGCCGGTCGAGCATGCCGTTGAACGATCGCGCGAGCACGCGGATCTCGCGGCTGGCGGTGGGGGAGATGGCCATGCGCGGCTCCAGGGCGCCGTCGCTCACCTGCGCGGCGACGCGGGCCATCCGCCGCAGCGGGCGTGAGATGAGCGCGCCCGCCAGGTACGCCCCGAGCAGCACGAGCGCGAGGCCGACCCCGCCCGCGAGCAGGAACGTGCGGGCGACCGCGCGCTGCCCGCGGGCGACGTTCCGCAGCGACTCGCCCGCGCCGAGGCGCACTCGCACGCCGGCGACGATGACGATCTGCTCGTCGATGCGCGCGCGGCCGAGGTCCGGGACGATCGCCGTGCGCAGGCCGGTCGCGCCCGTGCGCAGCACGCGGCTCTCCGCGAGCTCCTGGGCCTGCTGAACGCGGGTCTCGTGCGGCTCAGGCCGACGGCGGAAGATCAGGAGCTCCGGATGGTTGCTGATCGCCGGGCCCCGTCCGAGGACCGCGAACAGCAGCGGGGAGGTCGACGAGTAGGGCTGGGCGCGGATGTAGCGCGCGAGCTCGGCGGCGAGCCCCCCCGCGGTGCCGGCGTGGAGCGTGCGCGCAGCCTCCACAAGCTGGGTGACGTCTCCGCGCACGTCGCTGTCGGTCTGGGCCCGCAGCTGGCTGCCGGTCTGCTCGTAGACGAGCACGAACACGACCGCGAGCACCACGACCATCGTGGCGACGAAGCCTGCGACCAGACGCCAGCGCAGGCTCGAGCGCCGGATCATCGCGGGTCGTCGAGCCGATACCCGCGGGAGCGGAGCGTCGAGATCGTCACCGACTCCCGACCCTCGCGGTGCAGCTTGCGGCGCAGATAGCCGACGTAGACGTCGACGCCGTTCGTCGCCGGATCGTGGTCGTAGCCCCAGACGGCGCGCAGGATCTGCTCGCGGGAGAGGACCTGACCGGGGTTGCGCATGAAGTACTTCAGCAGGTCGAACTCGGTGTTCGACAGCCGGATCGGCTGCCCGTCGAGCGTCGCGCGATGCTCGAGCAGGTCGAGCACGAGCGGACCGACGCGGAGCCGCGTCGGGGGGATCTGGCGGGCCATCCGCAGGTGGGTCTGCACGCGCGCCTCGAGCTCGGCGAACGCGAACGGCTTGACCACGTAGTCGACGGCGCCCGCCTTCAGCCCCTCGACCCGATCCTCGACCTCCCCGAGCGCGGTGAGCACGATCACCGGCAGCCCCGGCCGCTCCCGCGCGACCTCGTCGAGGATCTCCCGCCCGTCGCGCAGCGGCAGCATGAGATCGAGGATCACGAGGTCGACGTCGTCGCTGAGCGCGAGTTCGAGGCCCGCTTCGCCGTCGAGCGCCGTGCGCACCACGAGTCCCCGGGAGCTGAGCCCGCGGCTGACGAAGTCGGCGATCCCGGGTTCGTCCTCGATCAGCGCGACCGTTGGCACGACTCGATCGTAGTTCCATGCGGCTGCCGCGGGAGCACCTGTCGGCGGGTCGACTCGGGGTTCTTCGGGCGCGGGAAGCCTCGGATCGCTCAGATCAGGCGCGTGAGCACGGCGATGCCGACGCCGACGAGCACGACGCCGCCGATCAGCTCGCCGTAGCGGTCGACGCGCTTCCCGAGGCGGGCGCCGAGCTCGAGCCCGATGAGCGAGAGGGCGACGCTCACCACCCCGATCGTCACGATGCTGAGCAGCAGCGGCGCGTGGTCGGTCCCGAGCGCGAATCCGACGATCAGGTTGTCGATGCTGAGCGCCGCACCGAGGACGAGCAGCCGGGCGAGCGACGGGCCGGCGAGCGCCCCCGCGAGCGCGTTCGCCTCGTCGTCGGAGCGGAGCGTCGAGACGATCGCGTGGGCGCCGGTGGCGATCAGCAGACCGCCGCCGATGATGTGCGCCGAGCCGCCGAGGCTCTGGGCGAGGCCGCGCCCGGCGAGAAGGCCGAGAAGCGGCATGCCGGCCTCGAAGAGGCCGAACACGACGGCGATCCGCACGCGCAGCCGGCGGTCGATGCCGGCGAGGCCGATCGCGATCGATGCGGCGAAGTTGTCGAGTCCGATCGAGACCGCGATCAGCGCGATCGTGAGCACCGGCGCAGCGTAGAGGCCGCCGCCGGCGCCTCCCGGCGCCCCCGCGGTTGCGCGGACCGGGACAATGGGCGGTGCGCCGCGGGCGCAGGCAGAGATCGACATGCGCGTACTGGTGATCGAGGACGACGATTCGCTGCGCACCGCGTTGCGCCGCGCGCTTGTGCTCGGCGGCTTCGAGGTCGAGACCGCCGCCGACGGCCAGGAGGGGCTTGACATGGCGCGTGCGGGCGCCGGCGACGTGATCGTGCTCGATCTCGGCCTTCCGCTGCTCGACGGGACCGAGATCTGCCGGCGGCTGCGCGCCGCGGGGGACCGCACGCCGATCCTGATGCTCACCGCGCGCGACGCCGTCGAGGACCGGGTGGCCGGTCTCGAGGCGGGCGCCGACGACTACCTGGTCAAGCCCTACGACGTGCGTGAGCTCCGCGCGCGGCTGAAGGCGATCGCCCGCCGCCACCTCGACGACTCCGACCCCGGGGTGCTCCGCTTCGAGCACCTCGAGCTCGACCCGGGCTCGCACGGGGTGCGCGTGAACGGCCGTGTCGAGCCGCTCACCCGCACCGAGTACCAGTTGCTCGAGCTGTTCATGCTCAATCCCCGGCGGGTGCTCAGCACCGACCTCATCTACGAACGGGTGTGGGGCTACGACGCGACGCTCGCGACGAACTCGTTGCGCGTCTACATCGGCTACCTGCGGCGCAAGCTCGAGCGCGACGGCTCGCCGCGCGTCATCCAGACGGTCCACGGGGTCGGCTACGTGCTGCGGTCCGCCTCGTGAGCCTGCGCACCCGCATCGCGCTCGCGACGGCGCTGTCGGTGGCGGCGATCACGCTCGTGCTCGGCGCGATCGGATACCTCGGCACGCGTTCGCGGCTGCTCTCGGAGATCCGGCAGGAGCTCGCCACGCAGGCCGCACCCTACCTGGGCCCCCACCCGCGGTCAGGCGATCAGGACAACGACAATCCCCGGCGGCACCCGGTGTGCGCCCATGCCCGCGGCTTCCGCATCCCGCGCTCCCCGCTCGGCGGACCGACCGGCTACTTCCAGTCAGTCTGTCCGAACGGGCGCGTCGTCACCGAGTCGGGCGGCCCGCAGCTGCCGGTGACGCCGCGGGTGCGCGCGATCGCCCGGGCCGCGCGCGGCACCGCCTACTTCAGTGCGACGGTCGACGACACGCCGGTCGAGATCCTCGCGGTCGGCGACCGCCCCGACTGGAAGGCGGTCGAGGTGGCGCTCCCGCTCACGGACACCGAACGGACGCTCGACGGCCTGCTCGACACCTACCTGATCCTCGTCGCGGTCGGGGTCGTGCTCGGCGGCATCCTCGGATGGGCGATCGGCCGGGTCGCGGTCGCGCCGATCCTGCGCTTCGCCGCGCGCACCGAGCGCGCGACGAGCTCGCTCGCCCAGCCGGGACGGCTCGAGCTCGGTCCGACGAGCGAGCTGCGGCGCCTGGCGACGAGCTTCAACCGCACACTCGATGCGCTCGAGGCCTCGGTCGAGGCCCAGCGCCATCTGATCGCCGATGCGTCGCACGAGCTGCGCACGCCGATGGCGGCGCTCCGCAGCAACATCCAGATCTTCCTCGACGCCGACCGGCTGCCGGCCGAGGACCGGCGCGAGCTCCAGGGCGCGATCGTCGCCGAGCTCGACGAGCTCACGCAGATCGTCGCCGACGTCCTCGAGCTCGCGCGCGGCGCGCGCATCGACGAGCGACGCGAGCCGGTCGAGCTCGACGTCGTCGTCTCGGAGGCGGTTGAGCGGGCGCGTCGCCGCGCCCCGGAGATGCGATTCGAGCTGGATCTCGAGCCCACCGTCGTCGACGGCTCGCCCGAGCTGATCGCCCGTGCGGTCTCCAACCTGATCGATAACGCGCGCAAGTGGAGCGACCGCGACGGCCTCGTCGAGGTGACGCTCCGCGGCGGCATGCTCACCGTGCGCGACCACGGGCCGGGGATCCCCGAGGCGGACCTCCCGCACGTGTTCGACCGCTTCTACCGCTCCGAGCGCGCGCGGCGGATGCCGGGCTCCGGGCTCGGCCTGGCGATCGTCAAGCAGGCCGCCGAGGCGCACGACGGGCACGTGTCGGCGGCGAACGGGCCGGGCGGCGGGGCGCTCATGGGCGTCTCGTTCGCCGGCGCGACCCGGCGCGCGTCGGCGGAGCCGCCCGCGGCCCGCGCCTGAGCCCCGGTTGCTACGCGGGCAGGCCGCCCCCGGCGAGCACGACGACGACGCCGATGACCCCGGCGCCGACGAGCGTCTCCACGACGCCGCGGCGGAGCACGAGCAACGCCAGCGCCCCGAGCGCGAGCAACCCGAACTGCCAGCCGCGGAGCACGATCGCGAGCAGGATCCCAGCGCCGAAGATCGCGCCGATCGCCGCCGGCCCGGCCCCGTCGAGGAACGCCTGGGCGACGAGGTTGCGTCGCAGCCGTTCGAAGCGCGGGCCGCCGATCAGGATGAACAAGAACGAGGGCGCGAACGCGACGAGCGCCGCGAGGCCGGCGCCGGGCAGTCCGCGGGCCGCGTATCCGACCGCCGCCACCGTCGCCACGACCGGTCCGGGGGTCACCTGTCCGAGCGCGACCGCGTTCAGGAACTGCGCGTTCGACATCCAGTGGTGCACGTGGACCGCGTCGCCCTGCATGAGCGGGATGATCACGAAGCCGCCGCCGAACGACAGCGCTCCGACCTTGAACGCCGTCCAGGCGAGCGCGCCGAGGCCGCCGGCGGTCGCTGTCACGGGCACGAGCGCGAGCCCCGCCGACGGGCGCACGCCGCCGGCGAGCGCCGCCTCGAGCGCGCCGCAGGCGAGCAGCGCGAGCACGAGGTACGGGCCGAGCAGGACCGCGGCGAGCAGGCCGACGATCACGTACAGCGCCCACCGCACGCGCCGGGCGCGCGCCTCGCCCGCGCGGGCGAGGCTCGGCGCGACGAAGCCGCGCGCGGCATGGACGGCGACCGCCGCCACCGCCGCGCCCGCTCCCGCCCCGGCGCCCCGGATCCAGAGCGGCGGGTGGTGGGCGAGGAACAGCAGCGAGAGCGCGACGATGAGCACGACGGCGGGCGCGATGAACCCGATCCCGCCAACCAGCACGCCGGGCGCGCCGGCGACGCGGTAGGCGCAGAACAGCGCCATCTGCGTCGACGCCGGGCCGGGCAGCAGCCCGCACGCCGCGTTCGCGTCCTGGAACTCGGCGGCCGACATCCACCGGGTGCGCTCGACCATCAGCTCGCGCAGGAGCGCGATGTGGGCGGGAGGGCCGCCGAAGCCGGTGACCCCGATGCGGGTCCATTCCCGCGCGACCGTCGCCAGCGGGACCAGCGGGCCGCTCACGGGGTCAGCCGCCGAGGAAGCGGGTGATCGCGCTCGCGATCGCCGTCGCGGCCCGGTGCTGCCAGCGGGGGGAGGTGAGGAGCGCCGCATCGGCCGCATTGCGCATGTTGCCGCACTCGATCAGCACGTAGGGCTCGCGGCTTCGCGATCCTCGAGCCCGTCGCGGACGACGTGCTCCTCCTCGGCGGCTCCCGCATCGATCCGGACATGCTCCGCTGTAAGCCGGACGTGCGAGCTATCGCAAGAGACACAAGATAGCATTTTGCTCAAGAGAACGTCTCCGCTGTGGTACCGTCAAAGGCGTAGTCATGGACGCCACCGAGACCGCACTTGCCGACGCGCTCCGCGCCCGCGGCGGGCGCGTCACCCCGCAGCGCCTTGCGATCGCGAAGGTCGTGCGGGAGAGGGGCGGCCACGTCACCGCGGAGACGGTGTTCGGCGAGGTGAGTCGGCTGATGCCCGGCGTTTCGCTGCCGACTGTGTACGCGACGCTCGAACTGCTGGTGGAGCTCGGGCAGGTGCGCCGCGTGCCCGGCGGCTCCGGCGCGGTGATCTTCGACGCCCGCACCGACGCCCACGACCACTTCGTCTGCCGCCGGTGCGGCGCGGTCACCGACCTGGACTGCGTCACCGATCACGCGGCGGTGCTGCGGGCCGCGACGAGCCTCGGGTTGCGCGCCGACGACGCGCAGGTCGTCGTCAGCGGTCTCTGCTCGGACTGTGCCGCCCGCAACTGACCCGGCGCCCGCCGTCGCGGCGCAGCCGCCGGCGGACGGCCTCGTCCACGGGCCGGAGGGCGTGGCCCGCTGCGCGTGGGCCGGCTCCGCGCCCGACTACGTCCACTACCACGACACCGAGTGGGGATTTCCGACGGCCGACGACATCCGGCTGTTCGAGAAGCTGTCCCTCGAGGGCTTCCAGGCGGGACTCTCGTGGCTGACGATCCTGCGCAAGCGCGAGGCGTTCCGGGCCGCGTTTGCCGGCTTCGACTTCCGCGTGCTCGCCGGCTTCGGCCCGGCCGACGTCGAACGGCTGCTGCAGGACGCGGGGATCGTCCGCCACCGCGGCAAGATCGAGGCCGTCATCAACAACGCCGCGCGGGCGGTCGAACTCGTCGACGCCGAGGGATCGCTCGCCCGGCACATCTGGAGCTTCGCGCCGCCGCGCCGCGCGCGCGCCCCGGACCACGCGACGCTGCGCGCGCTCACGCTGAGCGAGGAGTCGAAGGCCCTCTCCAAGGACCTCAAGCGCCGCGGCTGGCGGTTCACCGGCCCGACGACCGCGTACGCGTTCATGCAGTCGATGGGGCTCGTCAACGACCACCTGGGCGGCTGCGCGATCCATGCGCGCGTCGAGGCGGCGCGCGATCGCTTCGAGCTACCGCGGGCCTGAAACCCGGGCGCTCCCTCAGGCGAACGCCGAGATCCCGGTGAGCGCGCGCCCGAGCAGCAGCGACTGGATCGAGTCCGTTCCCTCGTAGGTGTCGACGATCTCCATGTCGGTGAGGTGGCGCGCGACATGGTTCTCCAGGAGCAGCCCGTTGCCGCCGAGGACGTCCCGCGCCTCCGAGCAGATGAGCTTCGCCTTGCGGACGTTGTGGAACTTGGCGAGCGATGACATCTCGCCGGTCGCGGCGCCCGCCTGCTGAAGCTCGGCGAGGCGAAAGCAGACGAGCTGCATCGCGGTCAGCTCGGCGGCCATCGTGGCGAGCTTGGCCTGCACGAGCTGGAAGGACGCGATCGGGCGGCCGAACTGCCGGCGCTCGGAGGCATGGCGGACCGCCGCCTCGACGCACGCCATCCCGTGCCCGACGCACTCCCAGGCGGCGCCCGCGCGCGTGTCGGCGAGCACGCGGGCGGTGTCGCGGAACGACCGCGCGCGCTCGAGCCGGGCGTCGGCCGGGAGGCGGACCTCCGAGAGGCTGATCTCGGTCTGCCAGACCGCGCGCTTGCCGATCTTGCCTGCGATCACCGGGGAGGGGTCGAAGCCGGGCGCGCCCTTCTCGACGAGGAAGCCGCCGACGTCGCCGTGCTCGTCGCGCGCCCACACGACGACCACGTCGGCGATCGACGCGTTGCCGATCCAGCGCTTGCGCCCGTCGAGCACCCAATGCTCGCCGTCCCGCCGCGCGCATGTCTCGAGCGCGACGGAGTCCGAGCCGTGCTCGGGCTCGGTGAGCGCGAACGCGCCGATCTTCTCCAGGCGGGCCATCGGCGGTAACCAGCGCTGCTTCTGCGCCTCGGAGCCGAGCAGCGCGATCGCGCCCATCGCGAGGCCCGAGTGGACGCCGAAGAACGTGTTGAACGAGCCGTCGGCGCGCGCCAGCTCCCGGGCGACGATCCCTGCCGCGCGGCGCGACAGCCCAGGGCAGCCGTATCCCTCGATGACCCCGCCGACGACGCCGAGCTCCGCGAGCGGGGCGATCAGCTCGAACGGGAACTCGGCGCGCTCCCAGTAGTCGTTGATGACCGGCAGGACGCGCTCGGCGGCGAACGCGCGCACCCGGTCGCGGAGCGCGCGCTCGGAGCCGCTCAGCGTGTCGTCGAGGAGGAGGACGTCCTCTGGGCGAGCCGTCGGCGCGCGGGGATCCTTCGCGTCCGACGGCGGGCTCATCGGCCGGTACGCTACCCGGGATCGGCGCCGAGCAGCCGGATCGTCGCCTCGTCCTCGGCGCCCGCGTAGAAGCGCGCGAGCACTGCCCGGAAGATCTCATCGTCGTCGGCCGCGCGCGCGAACAGCGTCATGGACGAGCGCAGCTTGAGCGCGTCGACAGGCCCGAGCACCCGCGCGGCGTCCACCGGGTCGGGGAGCGACAGCAGCGCGGAGCAGCACTCCCGCAGCCGCGGGCCGAGCACCGGATCGGCGAGGTAGTCCCGGGCGTGGTGCAGCGACCGGATCGCGTAGTGGCGGGCGGTCGGGCTGCGGCCGAGGCCGTCGAGCTGGGGAAAGACGAACCACATCCAGTGGCCCGTCTTGCGCCCGGCGCGCAACTCGGCGAGCACGCGCTCGTACGTCCCGCCCGCCTGGGCGTCGTGGAACCGCCCCAGATCGTGGTGCTCGCTCAGGGAGGCTCGCTCAGGCTCGCTTCAGAATGGGGCGGCTCGGTGAGGCTGCGCGAGCTCAGACGGCGGTCGCCAGCGGCTGCCTCGGCCCGCAGGCGAGCACGTCACGCTCGAGCCGCTCGGCGGTGGCGGCCTCCCAGCGGCCGCTGTCGACGAGCGCGACGCAGAGCTCGTCGATGTCACGCAGCGCCTCATGCGCCTCCTCGGAGGCGAAGTCGGCACTGAAGATGAGGTTGTCGGCGGCGAAGCGGATGCGGTCCTGCTCGGATCGCTGGAGCTTGCTCGGTCCGAGGTCGTCGAGGGTGCGCATGACGCGACGGTAGGCCTGGGTGCGTTCGGGGCTCATCGGTTCTCCCTCCTTGCGGGGGTCGTACTGCGGGGCATGATGTCCATCGGATCGGCGGAGCGAATTGGCCGGATGTCCACGGTGTCCCTACCGTCAGTTGTACAAACCCTCGCGTTCGTCCCGCACGACTCCGTCCACGATGTGCAGCTCCGTTTCGCAGATCCGGCCCGCTGGGTCGAGGTGGCGAACGAGGGGGGTTTCGGGTTGTGTCGGGTCGACGTCGGCGACGACGCCCGCGCTCCCGTCGGGGAGGGCGACCTCCCAGCCGACGGGGTAGGGCATGGCGACATGGAGGAAGTGCCCGACGACGATCGGGTCGAACTGCGTGCCGGCGCCCTCCCGGATCACGCGGACGCCGACGTGCGGCGGGTTGGCGGCCTTGTAGGGCCGGTCGGCGGTGATCGCGTCGTAGACGTCCGCGACCGAGGCGATGCGCGCGAACGGGTGGATCTCCTCGGCGGCGCGGCCGCTCTCATAGCCGTCGCCGTCCCAGCGCTCGTGGTGATCACGGACGATCGCGATGCTGCGCGGCGAGACTCGGTCGGGGGGAAGCAGGGAGGCGCCCGCGCTGGGATGCATGCGGATCAGCTCCCACTCCTCGGCGGTGAGCGGGCCCGGCTTGTTGAGGATCGTCTCGGGCACCGCGATCTTGCCGATGTCGTGGATGAGCAGGCCCATCGCCATCTCCGCCATCCGCGCCGGCACGTTGTCGTAGCGGCGCCGCCCGCGCCAGTCGACCCAGCCGTCGAGCCGCGTGATCCGGTGCCCGAGCACCATGCCGAGCGTCGTGACGCGGATCGAGTGGCTGTAGGTGTAGGTGTCGGCGCTCGCGAGGTCGTCGAGTGCGAGCGCCGCCTCCGGGCAGTCCTCCATCGCGTCCATGACGCCGCGCGCCGCTGTCTCGAGATGCTGAAGCACGTCGTCGGCGATCGGCGCCGCGCCGCCGGTCTCCCGCGCCCGGTCCAGACAGGTGACGACCGCGCGCTCGGCCGAGCGGCGCACGTCGTCGGACAGCGGCTGCATCGGGACGATGCCCTCGCCGAGGTCGTCCTCGATCCACACCGCGCGCACCCCGCGCCGCTCGAGCGAGGCGGCGACCGCGCCCGACAGCCGCACGCCCTGGCGCAGCAGCGGCGCGGAGCCGAGCGACTCGGCCGGCACGTCGCGCGCGAGCTCCATCCCGTCGGCGATGCGGTCGACGCGGACGAGCCTCATCGATGTCGGCTCCGGGTGGGGAGTGACGGGGCGGACGGTCCCATACGGCCCCGGTTATCGGCAGCCCGAGCCGGTTCCTGACCCTCGAAACCGGCCGACGAGCCGTAATAACCTCGCCGCGGATGACCGCTTCCCGGAAACCGGTCCCCACGTCGCCTGCCGACGGCTCGCTCCGGGGACCGCGGCATCTCGCTCGCGTCGCCGAGGAGGACCTCGAGCGACGGGGCGACCATCCCGCGCTCCTGTTCGAGGGGCGAGTTCACTCGGCGGCCGCGCTCGCCGAGCGTGCGGCGCGGCTCGCGGGCGGGTTCGCGGGGCTCGGCCTCGCCCCGGGCGAGCGGGTCGTCGTCTGCATGGCCAACTGTCCTGAGGTGTCGATCGTCTACCAGGCCGCCTGGCGGGCCGGGCTCGTCGTGACGCCGGTGACGTTCCTGCTCGGCGAGGCGGAGCTCCGCCACGTGCTCGCCGACTCGGGGGCGCGCGCGGTCGTGACGACGCCCGAGTTCCTGCACAAGGTTCGGGCCGCCGGCGCCGGCCTACCCGAGCTCCGCCACGTGCTCTGCACCGAGGCGGCGCCTTTCGGCGCGGCGACGGAGGGCGAGGCGCTCCGGGCGGCGGCGGGCGGCGCGGCGGCGGCCGCCGGGGCGACGCTCTCGGAGCTCGAGCAGGCCGACCCCGCTCCGATCGTCGACCGCGACGACGACGATCTCGCCGCGCTGCTCTACACGGGCGGCACGACCGGACGCGCGAAGGGCGTCATGCTCTCGCACGCGAGCCTGCACTACACGGGCCACGCCGCCTACCGCTCCGCCCACCAGCCGGGGGTCACCCGCGTGCTCGCCACGCTGCCGCTCTCCCACGCCTACGGACTGCTCGTGACGGTCGCCGGCCTCCACGCCGAGGAGCCGATGTTCACCGTGCTGCTCCGTTGGTTCGAGCCGATCGAGTTCCTCGAGACCGTCCAGGACCACGAGCTGCAGCAGAGCTCGGTCGTGCCGACGATGATCCAGCTGCTGCTCGGCTGCCCGCTGGAGGACTACGACCTCTCGTCCCTGCGCTACCTCACCTCGGGCGGAGCGCCGCTCCCGGAGGAGACCGAGCGTGCATTGGTCGCGCGGCTGCCCGGGACGAAGATCCGCCAGGGCTACGGGATGACCGAGACCGCGGCGCTCATCTCCTCGAGCCCCGTTGGGCGCGAGCGGATCGGCTCGGTGGGGGTGCCGGTGCCGGGGACCGAGCTCGAGATCCGCGATGAGCAGGGGCGGCCGCTGCCTCCGGGCGAGATCGGCGAGATCTGCGTGCGCTCCCCGGGCGTCATGCGCGGCTACTGGCGGGCCCCGGAGGCGACCGCGGCCGCGATCCGCGACGGGTGGCTGCACACCGGCGACCTCGGCTACCAGGACGCGCGCGGCTACCTGTTCGTCGTCGACCGCAAGAAGGACCTCATCATCCGCGGAGGCTTCAACGTCTATCCGCGCGACGTCGAGGACGCGCTCACCGAGCACCCCGAGGTCGCGATGGCCGGCGTCGTCGGCGCGCCGAGCCTCCGCCACGGGGAGGAGGTCGTCGCGTTCGTCGCGCTCACGCCGGGATCGACGCTCGCCCCGCGGGAGCTCATCGCCTGGGCCAAGGAGCGGATCGGCGGCTACAAGTACCCGCGGGAGATCCACATCGTCGACGCGGTCCCGCTCACGCCCGTCGGCAAGATCGACCGCAAGGCGCTCCGCGCCCGCCTGCGCCCCCGCGCGCGCCGGTAACCCGGCGAGGCGCGCGGCACGGCGATGCGCGCCGCGGTCGGCGCACCAGACTGATGAGTCTCGTGTGTCGCGTTTGGCCGGTTCGGTTGCCGTCGAGACACCCGTGGCGGCGCCCGGCGGCGTCCTCGGATCCTCGTGTGGCGCTGCCACACCACGGATCCTGTGCTCGGCCAGGCATCCACCAATGGCACCTCTTCGTGCCAACGAACCAGCCAAACGCGACACCGGTTGGAGAGATGGCGTTCAGAGCGCCCACAGGTACTGCATCGCGTAGGAGCGCAGCGGTCGCCAGCGCTCGGCAAGCGCCGCCGCGGAGCGCGGATCGGCAGGCAGGCCGGCGCGCTCAAGCGCGCGGCGCACGCCGAGGTCGCCTGCGAGGAACACGTCGTGGTCGCCGAGCACGCGCATCACGATGTAGTCGGCGCTCCACGGTCCGATGCCGGGGAGCGCAAGCAGCCGAGCCCGCGCCGCGTCCCCGTCGCCGCCGCGTCGCAGCGGGAGCTCCCCCGACGCGAGCGCCGCCGCGAGGCCGACGAGGCAGCGCGCCCGCGCGCGCGGCATCGCGAGCGTCTCCGGGTCGGCCGCCGCGAGCGCCGCGGCGGTGGGGAAGAGATGCGTCACCGCGCCGCGGGCGAGCGGCCCGAGCCCGGCGCCGTAGCGGGCGACGAGACGACCGGCTGCGGTCGCGGCGGCCGCCAGCGAGATCTGCTGGCCGAGCACCGTGCGCACGCAGAGCTCGGTCGCGTCGGCCGCGCCCGGCACCCGGCGCCCGGGGGCGGCGGCGAGCGCGCCCGCGAGCAGCGGATCGCCCCCGAGCAGCTCACGCGCCTGACCGGGATCGTGATCGAGATCGAGCAGCGCGCGCAGGAGCGCCTCCACGGCGGCTCGGTCGCGCGCGTCGGAGAGCGTCAGCTCGGCGTGGAGGGGACCGTCGCCGGCGGCGGCCGCTCCGAGGTCGAGCGCGACGACACCGGGGCCGTGGGGGAGGGCGAGGCTCCGCTCGTAGACGCCGTCGGCCACCCGCTCGATGCCCGGGACCGCGCGGCGGGCGAAGTAATCGAGCAGCGCGGCCGCGTCGAGCGGCGCCGTGTACGGCAGGGAGATGGCGATGCGGGCGGCGGTCATCGCGCACAGCCTGCCAATACAGTGCAGCGCGTGGAGCCGACGACCGACATCGCGGTGCTCAAGCGCCTCCATCCGGTCGCCGGCGTCACCGCCGTCGACGTCGGCTGCGGCAGCGGCTGGCTCGCGCGCGCTCTCGCGGCCGACGGCGCGCGCGTCATCGCGCTCGAGATCACGGGAGACCTGCTCGCCGCCGCCCGCGCGGCCGGCGAGGACCAGCCGGGCATCGAGTACGCGGTCGGGCGGGCCGAGGCGCTGCCGCTTCCCGACGCCAGCCGGGACCTCGTCGTGTTCATGCGCTCGCTGCACCACGTGGCGATCGAGCACATGGACGCCGCGCTCGCCGAGGCCCGCCGGGTGCTGCGCCCGGGCGGGGCGGTGTACGTGTCCGAGCCGCTGCCCGAGGGAGACTGGTTCGAGCTGCAGTCCATCGTCGAGGTCGAGAGCGAGGCCCGCGCTGCGGCGCTCGCCGCCATCGAGCGCGGTACGGAGCGCGGCCTGCGCCGGGAGCGGACCGAGCGCTACATCACCGAGACGTGCCTGGAGAGCGCCGAGGCGTTCCGCGCGCACATGCTCGCCGTCGATCCCGCGCGGCGGCCCGCGCTCGACGAGCGCCGGGACGCGCTCGAGCGCGCGTTCGCCACGCTCGGCACGCCGGCGCCGGAGGGCGACGGACGGGTGTTCACCCACTTCAACCGCGCGGACGTGCTCCGCGCGGCGGGCTAGTGTCGGGGGCACGACGCCCACCCGCGACCCGATCGGAGCCCCATGCAGCACGTGAACCTCGGAGCGACCGGCCTGCGCGTCTCGCGCGTGTGCCTGGGGATGATGAGCTACGGCCGGCACGAGAGCCGTGAGTGGGCGCTCGGCGAGGAGGAGGCCGAGCCGCTCATCCGTGCCGCCGTCGAGGGCGGGATCACGTTCTTCGACACCGCCGACGTCTACAACGGCGGGCAGAGCGAGGTCGTCACCGGGCGCGTGCTGCCGAAGCTGTTCGGGATGCGCGAGGAGTACGTCGTCGCGACGAAGGTGCACGGTCCCACGATGCCCGGCGAGAACGGCCGGGGGCTCTCACGCAAGCACGTCATGGCGTCGATCGACGCCTCGCTGCGGCGCCTGGGGATGGACTACGTCGACCTCTACCAGATCCACCGCTTCGATCCG
>Ga0070737_10000615_pt1 | contig 69314 bp, 65 predicted proteins | sample Coa_R1_10_FD_66438 | JGI IMG/M metagenome (GOLD analysis project Ga0070737, IMG submission 66438) | Surface soil microbial communities from Centralia Pennsylvania, which are recovering from an underground coalmine fire - Coalmine... | ecosystem: Environmental > Terrestrial > Soil > Unclassified...
TCAGTTGTCGGCGCAAGAGATCCGCGAGATCCTGGCTCCAGCAATGCAGCGACGATTAGCGCTTCGGTAACATTCTTAAATGAGGCAATACGGCCGGGAATTTTAATTGTCGCCGAACACCAGTTTCACCCATCTCACGCCGCCACCACCCACACGCTGGCCGGCTGGCCTTGCAGCGGCAGATCCCATCCGTACAAGTTCAGGTGATCCCATGCCCACGCCTTCATCCTCGGCACGCCGGTCCTCAGCGCTGCCCAATACTCGCGCTGCCAGGGCGAGGCATACAGCCAGCTCAGCAGGTAGCGGCAGTACTCCACCGGCCAGCTCAACGCCTGGAATGGATAGCCCGCGGCCATCATTGCCTTATCGACATTGAAGTCGATACCGCCATACGAAAGCCCCTCGCACAGGAACGTGTCGAACCCGCTCCCCGGTCGCGACTGCCACTCGACGGGCAGATTCACATAGCGGTTGAGCCGCGCGGTGGACGGATCGTTGACGTCCAGCGGCCACAGCAGCTCGAACACCGCCGATGGCAGCGACGCCAGCACCGCCGCCTGCACCACCGCCACATATGCCTGCAGCCGCGAGCGCAGGAAGTTCGCGTCCGCATAGCCATTCACCGAGGGATCGTCGTTCGGCGACGCAAACACATGCAGCGGCCGGCCCAGCGCCGTAACGGCCGCGGCCACCGTGTCCGCGTCGTAATACGCCATCGACGCCGGCGAGCCGCCCGCGTCAAACCACCAGCCCACCTCCCCGAATTGCAGGCGGATCGGCAGTCCGGCCGTCTGCATCAGCGTGCCCATCGCGATATACGCCGCAGCCATATAGGCAGTGAGCGCGGATGCCCAGAAAGTTGAAGGGGAGTCCCTACAAAAATCCCTACAGTCGGATGCTGCTGGGGCTTCGAAGCATCGGAAGGTCGCTCGTAAACCGTTGAAAAGATTTGGCTCCTCAAGTAGGACTCGAACCTACAACCCTTCGGTTAACAGCCGAATGCTCTACCGTTGAGCTACTGAGGAGCAAGGATTCCTTGATTTAATCAGACACCTTCAGCGGGTGTCAATTGAAGACAAGCGCGGCCGGCCGCCGGCAGATCGCCGTATACGAATCACCGCCGCGAATAAATGATTGAGGTCGCCGTGCGGCCGGCCTCGCGGTATTGCGCAAGCCAGGCGCGGAGCTCCGGGTAGCGGCTCATTGCCAGGCGCGGATTGTACAGGCTTAGGCCGTCGATCACAAACGCCGGGTGGGTTTGCGCCAGTTCGGCGCGGCGGGTGCGCGCGGCGGCGGTTTCGAGCGGCGTTGCCTCGGTCAGGTGGCGATCGGCGGGTACGCCGGTCAGCGGCTGGGAGTCGAGGAAGATCGTTGCCGCTGGCATCCGCGTATACACATACAGCTCCGGGCGGTAGCCCCACACAAACAGCGTGTCTCCCTTGTGCGCCAGCGAGCGGGTGAGCGCGGCCACTTTGCGGCTGTCGCGGTCCATCAGCGTGTCGGCCCATTCGGTGCCGCCCGCGGCCAGCCACACATAGCGCGGCCCGAAGCGCATTACCGGTATCAACAACAACAGGGCCACGAACTCCCGCTTGCGGCCGAGCAAAGCCATGCCGCGCGCGGCCATCAGCACGACGGGCGCCAGCAGCAGGAAATAATAACGCGGGAAAAAGCGCAGTCCGGCAACGACGCCCACGAGGCACAACCCGCACCACAGGACCCAACGCAGCCTGCCTTCCTTTCCCGGACGCGCCACGTACCATGCCGCGGCCAATACGGCGGCGATATGGAATCCCGCCCAGTTAGCGGTTCGCCAAACGCCATTCACGAACGGATGCGCTGTGAGTGGCGCGCTCGCATACAGCGTGCCCCATTTCCAAACCTCTTCCCAATACGCCGGAAGCGCGCCCGCGCTCCACAGCCAGCCGCAGGCCAGCGCGCCGGCGGCGGCGAACCCCGCGGCCAGCAGTGGAATCCCCGCCGGATTCCAGAGTGCGCAGGCGGCCAGCACGAACACTCCCTTGGGACTGATCCAAAACGCCACCCCGGCAGCCACGCCGCTCCACAGAGGCTTCCGTTTCCATGCCAACCAAACGGCCACCAAGTGCGGTGCGAGCATCAGCAGATCCGATGCGACGGGAATCACAGCCGATGGCAGGTCGAAAACCAAAAAGAACCCCAGCAGAGCTGCCGCCCAGCAGCCTTCCAGCGGCGACCACAAGTCGCGCGCGAACCGGTAAGCCAGCCAGCAAGCCAGTAGCGCATAGAAAGCACCCAGGAGCCGCACGGGCCAACCGGGCCGCGCTCCGATCAGCAGATACGCGGCAGGCAAAAGCGGCGGCTTATCGAACCAAATGTCGCGGTAGAGCGTCCGGCCGGTCTGCATCTCGAATGCGGAGGCCATCGGCAGGGTTTCTTCCGTCCATAGAATCCGGACGTGGCAGAGGCGGGCCGCCAGCAGCAGGACGAACAAGGCCGGAAAAAACAGCCGCAGGTTGAATCGCATGGACCGAACCGAGTATACTCAGGCAAAGAAAAAGCGAACAAGGCCGCCGCTCAAATGTGCGGGTTACTGGCCGAAACATTCATTATGGAGGACGTCGAGCAGCAGTTGGCGGCATTGCGGAAGCGAATTGCGCATATTGATCGGAAGTTCGGGCGCAAATATGGCCGCAACTCCGCGCGCCCGCCGGCCCCTCCCGCCACGCGGGTTGTCCCCCGCCATTCCGGACAGTTTATTGAAGAGTTGCTTTCGGGCGAAGTGGTGCGCACGTCGCGCGGCAAGCATTTCGAAACCGAGCGATTTTGGGAGCCACATCGCCGCCATGGAAGCTGGGGCATTGGAGATCTCGCCCTGTTACCGAACGATTTGTTGTGCGCGCTTTCGGACGGTTCGATCGCCGCCGCCCCTCCCGCTTCCTGGGCCTTCCTCGATACGGAAACCACGGGGCTGCGCGCGGCCTATGCGTTTCTGATCGGCATAGGCTGGATGGATGCCGGCGGCTTCCGGCTGCGCCAGTTCTTCCTGCGCGATGAAAGCGAAGAGGCTTCGGCGCTGGCGCGGATGGCGGAGCATCTGTCGCGTTTCGAGGTGCTCATTACCTATAACGGCAGGGCCTACGACCAGCCGCTGCTCGAGAATCGCTTGCGTGCGATGCGCATCCCGGCCGAGCCGCTGCGCCGTCTGCGCCATCTGGATATTCTGGCCGGCGCGCGCCGCCTCTGGAAATTGCGCCTCGCCAGTTGCCGGCTGATGGATCTGGAATACCGCATTCTGGGTGTGGAGCGGCACGGTGATCTGCCCGGTGCGATGATCCCGTATTATTATTTCGACTACTTGCGAAGCCGCCAGGCGATGAGCCTGGTGCCCATTTTTCACCACAACGCGATGGATATTCTTTCGCTGGCCTGCCTGACCGCGGTGGTATCGGCCGCGTTTCATGCGCCGGAAAAGGTAGCGTGCCGGCACGGGGAAGATCTCATCGGTTTGGCTCGCTGGCTGCTTCGGGCCGCGAAGCGCGCGGAGGCGCTAGCTGTGTTCCGGCGCGCCGTCGAGGTGGGACTGCCGGATGAGTTGCTGTTCCGCACGCTGTGGGATATTGCGGTGCTCGAAAAGAAGCTGGGGCGCGTGGAAGAGGCGCGGGCCGCCTTTCGAGATTTGACCGGTTCGCGAAATCCGTACCGTGATCGGGCTGTCGAAGCGTTGGGCAGAATCGACCGCCGGCTCGCGAAAACAATGCGACCATAAGCGTTGGATGCCGGCAAGTTTGACGCCCAAGACCCCCCAGGAACGGGAACTGGCCTACTACGAAGATCTTTACAGCGGCTTTGCCCAGCGGCATTTTTCGAAAGCCGCCGTGGCGGCCTTCCGCGGCTATCTGGCGGCCCGGATTCTGGCGCGAACCGCGCCCCGGCGGGATGCCCGTGTGCTGAGCCTGGGCTGCGGTATTGGCGATACCGAACTGCTGATTGCGCCGCATGTGGGCGAAATGGTGGGCGTGGATCTTTCGCCAAAAGCAGTTGCCCAGGCCGCGGCGGACGCGAGCCGCGCCGGCATCTCCAACGCGCGCTTCTGCGCGGGCGATTGGCGAACCGCTCTGGCCGCGCACGGCCGCTTCGATCTGGTGCTTGGCATTTTTTTCCTGCATCATCTCTCCGACGCCGAGCTCGCCGCCGCGCCCGCGCAACTGCTCGCCGTCCTGCGGCCCGGCGGAGTCGTCTATGCGCTCGAACCAAGCGCGTATCGCCTGGCGGGACTCGTTGGCAAATTGCTGGTGCCCCACCTGATGAAGCGGTACCAGACCGAGGATGAGCGTCAACTGCGCGCCGCGTCCACGGCCTCGCTGTTCACGCGCGCGGGCTTCGCCGCCAGAACGGAATGGTTCGATTTTGTTTCCACCCCGCTAGCCGGGCTGAAGCCTTCCTGGCGATCGGGTTATTCGGCCGCCCGGTTCCTCGATCATGCGCTGGTGCGGGTCCCGCTGCTTCGCGGTTTGAGCGCCAATTTCGAGCTGATCGCTACCGCGCCGGCCGCCGCCGCGCCAACTTGCGCCGGGACCGTATAGAAGTTAGAGTCTTGGTTTACGATGTCATCGCGTTCGGTTGTTGGGGTGCTGCTGTTTGCCGCGGTGCTCGGCGCGCAAGATCGCCACGAGAGTGGGAAAGCGCCCGCCACCGCGCCCGAGTACCAGATCGGCGAGGGCGATGTGCTGCAGATTTCGGTCTGGGGCGAGCCTTCGGCCTCGGTTCCTTCCGTGGTCGTGCGTCCGGACGGCAAAATCTCCATGCCGCTGCTGAAGGATGTGCCTGTGGCCGGTTTGACTCCAGCGCAGGCGGAAGCGCTGATTACGAAGCGCCTGGCGGATATCATCAAGGCCGCCAACGTTACCGTCATCGTGGCCCAAATCAATAGCAAGAAAGTTTACGTGCTGGGAGCGGTGAAGAAAGAGGAGCCCATTGCTTACACCTACCGCATGACCGTGATGCAGGCCCTGAGCGAAGCCGGCGGCCTCACCGACTATGCCAGGCGGAAGAAGATTTACGTGATGCGGATCGAAAACGGGAAGCAAGTGCGGCTGCCCTTCGATTACGATGCCGTCGTCAAAGGCGAGCACATGGAAATGAATATCGCTTTGCTGCCCGGCGATACCATCGTGGTGCCGCACTAATGGGGCTGGCGGCTACACCGGAACTACGGCGCAGCCCCACCCGGAAACCCATCCCTCTGCTGGATCTCGAAGCGCAGCAGCGCCCAATTCGCGACGAAATCCTGGCGGCGGTCACGCGCGTTATCGATTCGCGGCAATTCATCCTGGGTGAAGAGGTTCGCCAACTGGAAGAGGAGATCGCGTCGTACTGCGGCACGGCGTATGCGATCGGCTGCGCTTCCGGTTCGGACGCGCTCTTTCTGGCCCTTCTTGCGTTAGGAATCGGGCCGGGCGACGCAGTTCTCACCACGCCTTTTACGTTCTTCGCGACCGCCGGCGAAATCTCGCGCATCGGCGCCACGCCCGTCTTCGCCGATGTAGCCGAACAGACTTTCAATCTCGACCCGAACCTGCTGGGAGAAAAACTGGCCACCCGGCCGGCCTCCTCTCCGCGCATCCGCGCCATTCTGCCGGTGCACTTATTCGGAGGCTGCGCGGATATGGATGCCATTTGCGAGCTGGCCGAAGCGCGCGGCATTGCGGTAATCGAAGACGCCGCGCAGGCCATCGGCGCGGAGTACCGGGGCCGGCGCGCGGGCAGCCTCGGGCGCCTGGGATGCTTCAGTTTTTACCCGACGAAGAATCTGGGGGCGCTGGGCGATGGCGGCATTCTCACCACCAACGACGCGGAATTAGCCGGCCGCCTGCGCGCGCTGCGGGTTCACGGCAGCACGAATAAATACGTCCACCAGTGGATCGGAATCAACTCCCGGCTGGATGCTTTGCAGGCCGCGGCGCTGCGCGTCAAGTTACCGCATTTGGACGGATGGTCGGAGGGCAGAGCCCGCAATGCCGCGCGATACCGCGAGCGGTTACGTTCGTCCGGAGTGACTTGTCCAGTTCCCACCAGTTACCAAAGCCGCCATATCTATAATCAATTTACAATCCGGCACCCCGAACGCGACGGGTTACAGGCACATCTGAAAAAACATGGCATCGGCTCGGAGGTCTATTATCCACTGCCGTTACACCTGCAACCATGTTATGCGGGCTTAGGTTACCGGCGGGGCGACTTCCCGGTGGCGGAGAAACTCGCGGCCGAATGTTTGTCACTGCCGGTGCAGGCGGAACTGACAACGGAAGATATCGATTTCGTCTGCGACGTCATCCTCGCCTATCGGCCGAATCGATCAGAATCGTAACCGGCCCTTCGTTGACGAGCCGCACCTGCATGGAGGCCTGAAATACGCCGCTCGCCACGGGCACGGGGCCGCGGCGCGCCGCTTCGAGGAAATAGCTATAAAGAGCCAGCGCCTGATCCGGCGGCGCCGCCGGATCGAAACTCGGCCGGCGTCCTTTGCGGCAATCCGCATATAGAGTGAACTGAGAGACGACGAGCAGCGAGCCGCCGGCTTCCTGGATGTTGCGGTTCATCTTTCCGTTTTCATCGGGAAAGATTCTGAGGCCGAGTAACTTATCGAGCAAGTAATCGGCATCCGCTTCAGTATCGGTCTTTCCGATTCCCAACAGCACGAGCAATCCGCCAGTTATGGCACCGGTAATTACCCGATCGACAGTGACCGACGCTTCACTGACCCGCTGAATGACTAGTCTCATTACGTCTCATTACATGTTACAAGCCGCGCGCGGAATGTTCTTACGAACCCTCATGATATAGTAAGCGGAGGTGATGCATGCCGAGAGGACGCAGTAACCCGGATCTTGCCACGCTGGAGATGGCGCTGGTCGGCTATCGGCTCGAACGGCAGAAAATCGACGAAAAAATCCGCGAACTGGAGCGCCAGTTGAAGGGCCGCAAAGGGTCGCCCGCGGCGGAGGATTCGGGCAAAGCTCCTGGCGCGAAGCGGGTGCTGAGCGCGGCCGCCAGGCGGCGCATCGCGGCTGCCCAGAAGAAGCGCTGGGCCGAGCACCGCAAGCGCATGAGCCAGGCGGCGAAGCAAGGCTGAACTTACTCGAAGGCCCAGCCGAATCGAGCGGCGATTTCCGTAACCCCGCCTTCGGCGACGATTCGCCCCCGTTCGAAAAACACCGCCCGCGTGCAAACGGCCTCGGCAAACGCCACGGTGTGCGTTACTACCAGCTTCGATTGGGGCAACCGGCTTAATAATGCGGCGAGCGATCGCTGCGCGGGCGGATCGAGAAAAGTGGTCGGTTCATCGAGCACCAGGATTTCGGGCTCCATGGCGAGCACCCCGGCAATGGCCGCGCGCTTCTTTTCGCCCGCGCTCAGATGATAGGGCGCGCGATTTCGGAGTTCCGCGATTCCGACCGCCTCGAGCGCGGCAAGCGCGCGCCCCGCGGCTGCCTTGGGCTCCAGTCCCAGGTTGCGCGGGCCGAACGAAACATCCTCCAGCACCGTGGGCATAAACAACTGGCTATCGGAATCCTGAAAGATTACACCCACTTTTCTGCGGATGGCCGGCAGGTTCGCTTTGTCGGGTTTCATGCCGCAGATTTCGATCGCGCCTTTACCAGCCAGCAGGCCGTTCAGGTGCAGGATGAAGGTGGTTTTGCCGCTGCCATTGGGCCCGAGCAGGGCCACGCTCTCGCCTGGATCGAGGCGGAAATCGACGCCCTGCAGAGCGGCCGTTCCGTCCTCATAGCTATAGTGGAGGCCGCGGACTTGGATCAGCGGGCAGGCAGTCACAGAAGGCGCAGTCCCCAGGGAACCGCCGAAGCGACCACTGCGAATACGGCATCCGCTTTCCGGAAGTGGGCGGTTTGCATTTCCGGAAAACGCCCGTTGAAGCCGCGCGCCAGCATGGCGTGGTGGATTGCCCCGGCGCGGGCGTAGGAACGGGCGAACAAAACCGCCAGCGCGCCGGCCGCAGCCCGAAAGCCTTCCCTTATGCCAGGGCGCATAGAGCGGGCCGCGGCGGCCTGGCGCATGCGTTGGGCCTCTTCCGGCAGAAGAAACAGATAGCGATACAAAAACTGCGCCACTTCCAGCAGAAAACGCGGCGCGCCCAGCTTTTCGAAACCGCCGAGCAGCCGCGGCAGCGGCGTAGTGGCCATGGCGAGCAGGGCCGCCAGAGCCGAAAGATAGCTTTTTGCCGCGAGCGCCCAGGCGCGTTCCCCCTGCCCGCCAATCCACAGCACCGCCGCCAGAACCGCGACAAAAGGCAGAATCACCGCCGCCCGCGCGAGCGCGCCCGCCACCGGCAAGCGGGCCCAGAGGAAGCCGGCGACGAGGAAGAGCAGCACCGCGAGAGCAAACCGCGGTATGGAGCGGTTAGCAGTTGCGACCGCGACGAGCAATGCCAGAAGCGCGATCAGTTTGGCTCGCGGATCGAAACGGTGAAGGGCGCTAGAGCCGCGGCTCCAGCTATCCAAAGACGCCAAACTACGCGGCACAGCGCGCTGCAAGCTCAGATGCTCCGGTTGCGGACCACGGCCCGGCGGAAAAATGCCCGGCCCACCAGCACGCAAGCCGCATACACCAGCGCGATTCCGGCAAGACCAGCCAACACCTTGCCGCCCACATCCGATTGCAGGAACGACGCATGGTAATTGGAGAGCGGGGTGTGCAGCAGCATGCGCACGCGGGCAGCGATTCCTGTCCGCTCACCCAACCGCTGAATGCCATCGGGTTGCGTGGAAGCGAGCAGCACACCGACCGTCGAAAGCAGCAGAGCCGCAAGGCCGATCATGGCGGGCAGGGGGGATCTTTGGAAGCGCGGTTTTTCGAGGTGCATAGGGGACGCGGGGTGGCGCGCCGCCCGCGGCTGAATCCGCTCGATGGCTTCGATCACCGCAACGGTGATGGCGCCCTCCAGGATGGCTGAGACGAAGAACAGCGCCATAGCGGTGGCCAGCACGCCGCCGCTCATCTTCACGCCGGAGGCGGCTAATTCTGAAAGCGCCAGCAGCGCGCTCGAGAGCACCGAAAGAACTCCACCGGCGAACATCGCGAGCCTGCGCCGCGGCCCGCCGCCCCAAAGCGCATACGGCAGGTAGCCGGCCGCCACGCCTACCAGCGCCATGTTCACAATATTCGTTCCCAGGGCAAGAACGCCGCCATCTTGGAACACCAGCGCCTGGATGGCAAGAATCGCCGTCATAGCCACGCTGGCCGCGGCCGGGCCCAGGGTGAAGGAAAGCAGCGCGCCGCCCACGAGGTGCGCGGTGGTACCGGGGCCAACGGGAAAATTGATTATTTGCGCGGCGAAGACGAATGCTCCTAATACGCCGAGGAGCGGCGCGCGGCTTTCCTCAAAACCGCGCTGCGCCCGCCGCGCAATGTACGCTACACTCGGGGCGGCCGCGATATCCAGCGCCGCCCAAACCGGCGTGGACAGAAATCCGTCAGGGATGTGCAAGCTGTTTCCCACGGTAGCACGATCGTTTCTATTCGTGCTAAGCGGGCAGGCTTGCCAGGCTTGCGCGAATCTCAGACGGGTTACCCGCGCGGGCTTACCTGTGAGACCAACGGCCCTCGCGGAAGTGCCAGCCTCGGCCTTCGCGCCGCCACTCAGGGGCATGCCAGACCGCGCCCCGATATGGCGGGCGCGCCCAGCGGCCGGGCACCCAGACGTATCTGCCCCCGGCCCAAGTATAATAGCCATCGATCCAAACGAATCCGGGCCCCGGCGCGACGCCCACCGCGCCATAACCAACGGGCGGGGGTGGAGGCCCATACGACACGAATCCCGTGCTATAGTAACCACCCCCGCAGCCCACGAAAAGACCAGCGGCCAGTAAAAGCGAGGCGCCTGCCAATGTGCGTTTCATCGGAACATTCTCCTCTCACCTGATATTTGGACCGCACGCGTTTGGCAGCCGGTTGCCCCTTCTGAACGCGAATTAATCTAAACGAAGATTCATTCCATGCTGCTTCGCACCTGTCCGCCGCGGCCCTTCGAGCTCTTCGCGCACGATGCGCGCCAGCGTGGCCGGAGTAAACGGCTTGGCAAGAAATGTCTGGCCACGCTGCTCGATGTCCTCACCGGACGAGCCCGACATAAATACCACCCGCAGCGCCGGCTTGCGGTCCACTAATATCTCCGCAAGTTCCGGACCGCTCATGCGAGGCATGATCACATCGGTCAGCAACAAGGCAATGGCATCCCGCTGGGTTTCGAAAATCTCCATTGCTTCGGCCGGTCCGTTGGCTTCGAGCACGCGGTATCCCCAACTCTCTAACAGGATGCGCGCAAGGTAGCCTCCTGGTCTTCGACGACCAGAATGGTTTCGGGGGCGCCGCTCGCGGAAGTGGCGAGTTTCTTCACAATGGAATTCAACTCCGCAAAAATCCGGCTGGCGGGATCGGGCCGGATCAGCGTTTGGCCGGCGACTGTCTTGGCGCGCACGATGCCCCCGTTTCTCAGCCAGGCAACCTGTTGATCTAAAGTTGCCTGGCGCAAGCCGGTGCGGCCGGCGAGTTCGGGCAAGGTCCACCAGCGTTCCGATTTTAGAAAGAGCGCGCAAAAAATACGCCGTCTGGCGGGAGAGAACAAAGCTGTCAACGTTTTGGCATCCATGATTGCCCGATGTGCGGCGCCGCCGCTGATTTTATGCACTTTCCTTGCCCCTCACTACCGGTTTTTCGGCAAATTCGCGCGCAGTTTACCGTTTCAAGGCTTGAGTTGTGGTTGGGAACACAAGCAACGATTTTCTGAAGCAGGGAGGGCAGACGCAAACCTCGCTTCCGCTCACGGCAACAGTTCGATTTTGACCTCGAAAACGCCGAATTTGCCTACAGGCGCAGGGCTGGATTCTCCCAGCGGCCCGTCTTTTGCGGATGGGAAGGGGTTGCCTGGGCTGCGGGGGGAGACTACCGGGGCCGATTCGGGCTGCGGAACAGGGGCCGAGACCGGGCCATCGGAACAGGAAATTGGATTATCCGCCTCGATTTCCCTGATCCGGCTTTGCCGCCGCAGTCGCCTGATCGAGCTTTGTACGACTGGCCGGTAATCCGGCCGGGGATGACAGGCTCCTCGCTTACCATCGCTTTAGCCGTTTCGCTGATGCGCAGGGGATTTGGGCTAACCCGCTGGCGCGGCGGGAACACCCCGCGGCGCTCGGCGCAGTTTAGAGGTACTTTAAGCGACCGAAGGAACTCGCTCAGGACTCAACATCGAGGATCAGCGGCTACGTGTTATTGGCGACGGACCAATTTACCCACGTGAGACTGCTGTTTTTGAGCCCGGTGGCTTTCGACGGAAATTTCGTATGGCCGTAGGAAAGTTAGGGCAGGGTGTAGTCGCCAATTCCCATGCTGGTGGTGGGATTTCGTTCATATCGACTGCGCCAGGGCTGTCAAAGAATTTGACGGCAAGCGGATTCGGGAGACCGAACAAATTGGAGAGTGGCGGGGATCGGGAGTCATAATGGGTGGTGGTCCGGAGATCCCCGCCGCTTTTGTGGCCCGCGCTGGTGTTCGCTGCCATGGGCTACGTATATCTCAGCCGGCTGAATGCCGCCGGATTGCTGGGGCCGGATGAGCCGCGCTACGCATCGATTGCCCGTGAAATGGCGCGTTCGGGAGATTGGATCACGCCGCGGCTGTGGGGCCGGCCGTGGTTCGAAAAACCGGCGCTGCTCTATTGGATGAGCGCGGCTGGATTTCGTCTGCACCTGGGGCCGGAACTGGCGCCGCGCCTTCCGGTCGCGCTGGTTGCGTTGGCATTTCTCGGTTTCTATTGGTGGATTCTGCGCCGCGAATTCGGACCGCGACCGGCGGCATATGCCGTGGTCATGCTTGCGACCTCGCTCGGGTGGATCGGTTTCAGCCAGGTGGGCGCCACGGATTTGCCGATGACGGCCGCTTTTTCGGCGGCGATGCTGCTGGCGCTGCCCTGGATCGGCAAAGGCGAGAGGCGCTGTCTCCCGCTTGTGGGCGGGCTGCTGGGACTGGCTGTCCTGGCGAAAGGATTGGTGCCGGTAGTGCTTGCCGCGCCGCTGATGATATCTCCGCTGCTTGACGGCCGCGGCCCGGAAAAACTGGCACGCTGGCGAAGCCTCTTCGATCCGCGGGTCCTGGCGGCATTTTTGGTTGTGGCGCTGCCCTGGTATGTGTTGTGCTATCTGCGCAACGGCCGCCCGTTCGTCGAGGTGTTCTTCTGGCAGCAGCAGTTCCAACGTTTCGGCTCCCCCGCGCTGCAGCATGTGCAGCCGTGGTGGTTCTACATACCCGTGCTGCTTGCCGGTCTGCTGCCATGGACTCCTCTGGCTCTTCTGATTTCCCCGCGGCGCAACTGGCAGGAGCCACGGCGGCGGTTTCTGCTGTTGTGGGTGGTGTTCGGCCTGGCATTCTTTTCGCTCGCCGTGAATAAGCTTCCGGGCTACGTGCTGCCGCTGTTGCCGGCGCTTTGCGCGCTCGCGGGCATTGGTATTGCCGAAGGGGAGGGCGCGGGGCCGGCTGCCGCGCCCGCTTTGGCCGGGTCGGGGGTATTGCTGCTCGCATTTCCCTTCGCGGGCCAGACGCTCCCGCAGGCTGTGGCGTCGGGGTTGTCACACGCGGGGCTTTTGCGTGAAGGCTTAGTCCGGCTCGAACCGGCCCTGCCGCTGGCGCTGATTGCCGGCGCACTCGTCTGGTGGTTGGCCCGGCGCGGAAGGCACGCGGCCGGGTTCGCCATCGTCGCGCTTTGCGCCGCTTCCGGATATGTTTATCTGAAATTCACGGCGCTGCCGCAAGTGGATGCCGCGGCATCCGGCCGCGGCTTATGGCGCCAGGTGCAGGGCCGCCGCGACCAAACCTGCATCGATACGCTGAACCGCGATTTCCGGTACGGCCTCAACTATTATGCGGAAACGCCGTTGCCGGATTGCTCCGCCGAGCCCCGGCCGTTTGCGATCCGGCAGGGCGCGGGGCAGACGGCGGGCGTGGTACTCTCACGTAGGAAATGATCCTTCCCCAGTCCTACGCGGTTTCGGTTCTCATTCTGCTGGTGTCGCTGATCTGCCTCGGTTCCTGGGCGAACACCTGCAAAATGGGAGCGGCCGCGAAGCTGCGCTACGAGATTTATTACGCGGACTGGATCGTGGGCGCTTTCGTTTGCGTGGCGATTCTGGGATTCACCGCCGGCAGCCTGGGCTTCGACGGTTTCTCTTTGCGCGACGACCTGATGATCGCGGCACGGAAGGACTGGCTTTTAGCGTTTGTGGCGGGCACGATTTTCAGCCTGGGGAATATTCTGCTGCTGGCCTCAGTTTCGCTCGCGGGCCTGGCGATCGCCTTCCCGATCAGCTTTGCCGTGGCGCAATGCGTGGCCACCCCCATCGATTATTTCGTCAACCATGACCGGCCGGTGTCGTTCCTGGCGTTCGGTTGCTGCCTGGATCTGGCCGCCGCTGGAATCGCGGCCTGGCTGCATCACGCCCTGGCGGCCATGCGGCATGAAGAGGTGGCCCGCGCGGGAAAGGCCAAAAGCACGCGCCGGCCGTCGCCGGCTAAACCTATTATTCTGGCGGCCGCCGGCGGATTGCTGATCGGCGGCGCGGCGCCACTGGCGGACCGCGCGCAGGTGGGGGAGATCGGTTTAGGGCCGTACGCGCTCAGCTTCCTGTTTACCTTTGGAGCGGCCGCGGCCGGCCTGCTCTGGACGCTGTTCCTGATGAATCTGCCGGTGGAGGGCGAGCCGCTCGAAATTCCGGAGTACTTCCGCCGCCCGTGGAAAAGGCATGTTTACGGTTTGGCGGGAGGCGCGGTCTGGGGAATCGGCCTGGTGGCCTCGCTGGTCCCGATTGCGCAGGCGCTCGCTCGCGGCGTGAGCGCCGGTTTGCCGCTTAGCTATGCGCTGACCCAAAGCGCGGCGGTTCTGGTGGCGGTGTGGGGCATCGCGGCATGGAAGGAACTGCAAGGCGCCGATATCCGCATGACGACGCTCAGCGGCCTGATGCTGCTGCTGCTGGCGGGCGGCATTGTAGTACTCGCCTTAGCGCCTGTGTTTGCCGGGTAATAAAGGCCGCGCAATAGAACGAATCGGCCGGTTATACGCGCGCCGGAAACTGCCGATAAGCTACGAGTGGGTGCCGGGACGAGTCTCGGCGGGGCAGGCACGAGCGCCACGTTGAGTGAGCAGCACGTATACGGTGCAGCAGGCGGTGGCGCTGCTGGGTTACGCGCGCGTGCAGGCGCTGGTGATGGCCGTGGCCACGGCCAATTACATGCGTGCCGGCCAGCACGCGGAGGCGATCCGCAAATGCTGGCGCCACTCGATGGCCTCGGCAATTCTTTCCCGGGAACTGGCGCGCGCCTGCCGCATGCCGCCGGACTTCGCCTACAGCTTCGGCCTGCTGCACGATATCGGACGATTAGGCCTGCTGGTCGCCTACCCCGCCGAATACAGCCGCATTCTGCAGGTTGCCGACCGCGATGAGGTTTCCCTTCTCGACCAGGAGAAACTTCTGTTTGGCATCGACCACCGCGAAGCGGGCCGGCATCATGACCCGCCGGATGGCGGGCCGGTGGATTCTCTGCTGATCGGCTACCTGGGCTGCCAGATGGCGGACACGCTCGGCTATTCGGTAGTGGAGCCGCTGAGGCCCACGCCCATCGAGGAGTTGCTGGCCCCTTTTGCCCGCCGCGGCGCGCGCGCAATTCCCGGCCGACTCCGAAACTCTCGACGGGATCGTCAACAGGGGATTGGGAGAGGATAATCCTCTGGACGATTCTACGAGGCCTGAAACCGGAACCGAGTGGCCGGCCCCCTGGGCGGTACCTTCTTTCGGCGTGCCTTCCTTCGGGATATCCAGCGACAATTCCGCCCACGACTTTTCGAGCCTGTTTGCGACGGCTCTGGTCTCGACCGCTGCGTGCTTCGGCTTTTGCTGGTTCTGGGCGGGGAGGTAATTTACTGGAAGCCCCGGTTCCGTTCGGGTGACGGGGCGGTCGCCGGGACGGGATGGCGAGGGCCAGTATTCTGCGCCGCGGAGTGCCCGCTCAGCGGTCGGCCCGGCGGTTGAAACTTTCCGCGGAATGATGGAGTCTAGAGGTACCGCGCGTTTCCCCGGAACTGAGCGATGAGCACAGCCGCGAAAATATGGACTGGCATCGGAATGGCGATGGCGGTGTGGTGCGCCAGCCAGGTGGGGCGTCCCGAGGGCGGCTCCTGGACTGTATTACCGGGCGAGCAGGGCAAAGTGCGGATTCTACGCTTTCGCGCGAGCGTGAGCGCGCTACTGGCTGGGCAGAAAGCGCAACTTTGCTATGGCGTGGCGAATGCGCGGTCGGTGCGAATTGCGCCTATTGTCTTTCCGGTGTATCCTTCAGCGAACCGGTGCCTGGAGATCGGCCCGCGGCAAACCACCCATTACACCCTGCTGGCTGTTGGGTGGGATGGCTCGGTAGCGACGCGTTCCCTGACGTTAGCGGTCGAAGCCGCGCCCGCACGTTTGCCTGAGCCGCGAGAGTATGCCCGCTTAGCGGTGGCCGCCACCGCCCCCTGAGTGACCACCGCCGCTAAAACCGCCGCCCGAGTGCCCTCCGGCAAATCCGCCGCCGCCAAAGCTGCCACCGCCGGAACGTCCGGTGCCGAAGCCGCTGTTTGGAGAATCGGCCGGCGGCATGGACCCGAACCCACCAGCCGCGGGGCTGCGGGAGAAAGCGCCTGGTTGGAACGAAGCCGCCGCCACACCGCCATAAGCACCGCCAGAGCGTGCCGCCGAGGAAGCGACTGCCAGACCGGGAGCCGGCCGCACCGGCCGCGGCGGATTTTTGGTGCCGGAACCGCTACGCGCAGGAGGCGCAATACCACCTGCACCTGTTGCGGGTCCGTAGTAGCCGGGATAGTAGCCCGAATAAAGGTAAGGGTACAAGCCTGGAGGGTAGAGATAGCCCATATACAATGGACTCCAGAAGCCCCATCCGAATGGCCCGTACAGCAGGCCGGCGCCGGGCAGGAATGTCCACTCATCGAGCAGCGAACTCCACATCCAGCCGCCGGTATTCCATGCCATGCCCCTGCCCACCACCGATTGGGAGGCCGTAACGCTGGCGTAGGCGAGATTACTCGACCGTTGGCTGCTCCAATCATACAGATCGTCCTTGGCCGCGCTCTCGTCGAAATGGCTTACTGCTACGGTATCGCCCAGCACCGCCTGCTTGCCGCCCTTAACCTCTTTCTGCCCGGAGGCTGTTTCCACCAGCGCTTCGCCTTTATAAACCCGCAGTTCCGAGGACGCGGCTTCCAACCGGTATAAGCCCTGCCGCTTGAGGTGAATGGTGTCGCCGCGGAGGATCAAGCTGACCGCGTTGTCCTTCAGCAGTTCGTCGCATTCCACCATGGCCGTGCCGCCCAGCACTTCCACACGCGTATCCGTTAGGTGGTTCGCAACCATTCGCGCCGAGCTGTTTTCCGCCAGGCGCAGAAAGACGCCGGGTGTGAGCAGAACTTCGGCGCGCCCATCCGCCGTACGCAGTTCTTCGCCGGGCCGCAACGTGGGGAATTGCCCGAACTTCCGTTCCACGCGTTGGTTACCCGCGTAAACCGTGCCCTCCACGTACTGCACCGTGCCGGATTGCGCCGAAATCACCTGCTGCTGTGCGAAAGCGGCGCCTGGACCCAGGGCGCCCCCCAGCAAGCAGCCCGTGGTAAACCTCAACCAAATTGGAGCCCGCATACCATTCACCTGCCTAACTCTATCACTTTCTGGCTCCACTGACGAGCCGTTCTGTGCGTTGGTTCCGGCCTACGGTGACTAAAACAGTAAATTATCACTAGTAGAGAACGCCTGCTGGGAAACCGGCGATTTGAGATAGCGGTACGGATTTACCGGCGCGCCGCCGATCCGGACTTCGTAATGCAGATGCGGCGCGGTCACGCGACCGGTAGCGCCGACGGCTCCCACGAGTTCGCCCCGGCGGACTTCCTGACCGGTCTGCACGTAAAAACGCGAAAGATGAGCGTAATACGTTTGGGTTCCGCCGCCATGATCGACTACCACCAGCCGCCCGTAGCCGCCGCTCCAACCCGAAGAGACCACAATGCCATCGGCTGTGGCGCGGACCGGGGTTCCAACCGGCGCGCTGATATCCACGCCGGTGTGGAATTCAGTGCCCTCTCCGGAGAAAGGATCGGTCCGCCGCCCGAAGGCCCCCATCAGACGCCCTTCCACCGGCCAGAGGGCCGGCGTGGAAACCATGCGCATGCGCGCCGCATAGCGGCTCTGCAGAGAAAGCGAGCTCGCGCTGCGTAAAAAGTTATAGTCCTCCAGGCTTTCGGCGAAGGTAGGCACCAGCTTGCCCTCCGCCGAAATGTCGGAAGGCCCTTCCAGCTTTTGCTTGATGCCGTACGCCATGGAAACTTCGCGCGCGTACACTTCCAGGCTGGCAAGCTGCTGGTGGGTCTGGCTTACTTCCTTTTCAAGCGTCTGGTAGCGCGCCCGCAAACCATCGGCCTCGCGCCGTAACGCGTTGTAATTGGCGACTTTCCAGGCCATGCGCGCATAGCTGGCAACGAATCCGAACATGGAGAAACCGCCGAATACGGCTAGCACCAGAATGGCGTAAACCGCCTGGTGAGGAATGTGGATACGCCGCAGCCGGCCGTGCAACGAGTGGGCGAGCACCACAACGAAGTATTCCTGCTTGTTAGCGTTCAAGGCCCGTAATCCGTTTCGGCGAAACAGAAAATGTAGCAGGTTGGCGGTGCTCAAGTCAATCCCTCATATTGCATGCAAATTATTGAAAAAATTGATATTATTCGATATCTACCGTGCCCCGTACGCTCCCCGGACAGTTGTTCCTTCACAACCTTGTGGAGAAGCGCAGCCTGCTCGCCCAACTGGTGCGGCGCGATTTTGAGCAGCGTTTTGTCGGTTCGGCGGCCGGTTGGGCCTGGGGCCTGATCCACCCGCTCGCGCAGCTTCTGGCCTGGACGTTCCTGTTCGATCTGGTGATGCACCAGCAAGTTCCCCCCGGGGAAGCCACCCGCAATTACCCGCTGTTCCTGTTCGCCGGGATGCTGCCCTGGTTCCTGTTCAGCGATACCGTGCAGCGCTCGGCCTCCAGCATTGTGGAGCAGGCGAACCTCATCACCAAAACCGTTTTTCCCGCGGAGATCGTGCCCCTTTCCGTCTTCCTTTCCTCGCTGGTGAGCCACCTGCTGGCGGTGGCGCTGCTGGTTGCCTGCGCGGGCATTTTTCTGAACCAGATCAGCATATTCATTCTGCTGCTCCCCCTCTACATACTGGCCACCGGGCTGTTCGCGATCGGCATCGGCTGGATCGCGGCGAGCCTCCACGTATTCGCGCGGGACACTGCCCAAGTGCTGAATGTGATTCTGACCTTCTGGTTCTTCGCTACGCCTATCATGCTGGTGGAAAGCCAATACCCGCCGTGGGCGCGGGCCATACTGGCTGCCAATCCGCTCACCTACCTGACCCACGGGTATCGGGACGTGCTCCTCAGCTCTCGCCTCCCCAGCATCGAGGACCTGCTCATCGCCTCCGCCTGCGGCGCTGCCGCGTTCCTTCTGGGCGGCCTGTTTTTCCGCCATGTGAAGAAAGGCTTCGCGGACGTGCTCTGACGGCGGCGAGTTAATGCTGGACTGGGTCTGACGAACCTCGGCTAGCCGCGGGGCCGGGCGCCAACGAAATCGAACTGACTTGAACTTTTCCCTTCTCTCGCTGCCCAGTCACATCCACCGGCCACAGTGGCTTCTTGCCTGTCTGCTTCACCAGTTCCGCCGCCGGCGGCATGGCGAATGCGTGCTGGTTCGGCCACGGCGTTAGCGCCGGCGTGCCCTGGTTGACTTTTGGGCGGCCGGCCGGACCGCCTCGGCAATGGCCAGGTCTTTGACAAGAAGGTCGTTGACAACTTCGTCAAGCGTCATCCCGCGGCGCTCGGCTACACCCTGCAGGTGCAGTTGCACATCCGGCCGTAAAGAGATATGGTGCTGGCGTCGATTCCCCAGCTTTCGTCCCGCGCGCAGAATCGCGACGGCTTCATCCGCCAAGCGAATGCCATGCTTGTCGAACCAGGCCGCTTCCTCTTCGTATGAGCGGAACTCCGGCATCGCGAACTCCGGCACTTCGTTATTGCTTCTCCGGTTTCTGCCCGGCATAAAAGCTCCTCAGTCTCCTTGGGGCCGTATAGGCCGTGACCGCCCTGATTTTGCGGCCCCGCTTCGTAGGCCAGAAGCAAAACGCGGCCCTTATCCGTCTTGCCCAACAGTACGCACCGGCGCTCCCGATGCACCCGTGTGCGGTACATCGGAACCGCCGTCCGGAACGCCTGCTCGAACTCCTCCGGAGCACGTCGTGCTCCGCAAGATGCCGGGTGTTCGCATCATCCCACTCAAAGCGTTCCATCCACCCACAACCAGCTTAGCGCTGCCAACCGCCGCCTCCCTGTTCTGCGAGCTTCGCCAAAAGATTGTGAATTACAATTTTCCTATGAAGCTCTCCGAAGGCAAGCAGCGCCGGCTGAAGGCGCTATCCAACGAGCGCGGCGTGATCGCCGCCGCGGCCATGGACCAGAGAGGAAGTTTACAGAAATCGCTCGCCAGCGCGCGCGGCGTGGACAAGAAAGAGATTACGCCCCAGATGATGAGCGAATTCAAAACCATCGTCACCCGGGTGCTGACGCCGCATGCCAGCGCGATTCTGCTCGACCCGGAATTCGGCCTAGAAGCCGCCGCCGCCCGCTCCAAAAACGCCGGCCTGCTGCTCGCCTACGAATTGAGCGGGTACGATAACAGCCAGCCCGGCCGCTTGCCCGACCTGCTGCCGCACGTCTCCGTGAAGCGCATCGTGGACTGGGGCGCCGACGCCGTCAAGATTCTGATCTATTATACGCCGTTCGAGGAAACCTCCATCAACGACGTCAAACACGCCTTTATCGAGCGCATCGGCGCGGAATGCGAAACCTACGAAATCCCGTTCTTTCTCGAATTCGTCGGCTACGATCCGAAGGGAGGCGACGAAAAGGGCCTGGAGTTCGCCAAAATCAAGCCGCAGGTGGTGAAGGCCAGCATGCGGGAGTTCTCAAAGCCGCAATATAAGGTGGACGTGCTGAAAGTGGAAGTGCCGGTGAACGCGGAATACGTTGAGGGCAGCAGCGTGTATAAAGGCCAGAAGGCCTACAGCCGCGAAGAAGCCCTGAAGCACTTCCGCGAAGCCGCCGCCATCGCCACCAAGCCGTTTATTTATCTGAGCGCCGGTGTGAGCAACCCGGAGTTTATCGAATCGCTGCACATGGCCGCCGAAGCCGGCACCGATTATTCCGGCGTGCTCTGTGGCCGAGCCACCTGGAAAGAAGGCATGCCAATCTACGCCAAACAAGGCGCGGCCGCGCTCGAAGAGTGGCTTCGCAAGGAAGGCGTGAAGAATATCAACGCGGTGAATGAAGCCATCCGCAGCGCTACACCCTGGTACGCCAAGTTGGGCGCGGCCGTTCCGGCGTGACGATTAGCGCCGCGAGCCGCTCCGGCCGTTGCAAATGGCCATTGCGGCGGTGGATAAGGGCACCAGGCCCAACCTACTCCAGCGCCTTGCGCTGGCGTGCCATCCGCTCGTCCCGCTCCCTCGCGAAACGCTCGATGCCGCGGAAGATCGATTCCGGGTCGAGGTGCGCTTCGGCGATCACCTCCGGCTCCAGGCCGCCCGAGCGCCAGTGGTTGTCGAAATCGGAAGTGAGCGAATAGGCGTCGGTGAGCGGTCCCGCATCGCGGATGGGCCACATCCGGCGGGTGCCCGTGCTCACAAACATCAGGTCGTAGAGAGCTTCGGACGGCAGCACTCGATTCCGGTACGATTCCGGCTGCCGGTCAAACAGGTCTTCGCTGATCGCCGCGATCACTTTCACATTGATGCCGGCCTGCTCGAGGCGCGGCAGGATTTTCACTAAATTGGCAGTGGAACTCGAACCCTGCGCGATCACGTAGCCGTGCCGCGGTTGGCCGGGCGCGAAATCGCGAATCACATACAGGCCCTTGGCCGCCGCTTTCAGGTCGCTATCGGCGAACTTGGTCCGGTCCGCCACCGCGAAATCGGGCCGCGCCACTTCGATCACGATAATCCCCACCTTGGGATCACGCGCCGCAATTTCCGCTGCTGCGAAGTATCCGGGCGCGACATCATTGTAGTCCCAAAAATTCAGGCAGATCACCTGGCCGCGTGGGAAAAGCTTCCACACCTGCGGCGCAAAAATGCCGAAATGGGTGCGCGCGTCCGCCGCGGTTTCCGGCCCGGAGTGCGCCGCCAGAATGTGCAGCACGCCCGTGCGAAAGCGGCTGTCCTGGTTCTGCTGGCTCCACACGCGGGCCGGCGTGTACATTAGCGGCGTGAACGCGCCATACGTGCCGCTCAGCGCCCAGACACCCGCGAACTTCGTGGGATCGACGGACGCGTTCTGGCTCACCAGCCCGATGCACGTCGATACGTTGCCCGCTTCCTGAATGCCGGCCTTCAGCCGCGTTCCCAGCGGATTCATCTCCGGATCGTAGTGCCCCCATAAGCTGCCTTGTTCCACGTTGATCGATTCGGAAAGGTCGGCCGCAATCGTTATGAAGCGATTGCCCGTGACGTAGTTCATCCACTTGATGACTTCCGAAATCGCGCGCCGCGCCCCCGCCACTTCTCCGGTTTTGCGGAACAGCGCAATGCTCACCTCTTTTTTCGTTCCGGAGAAGGTGTTCTCGACTGTGACGTTCTGCGGCTCAACCGGCAGATTTGCCACCCGCAGCCGGTCGTCCAGGAACGGGTCGCGAGTCACATCGATGCGCACCGGAAAATCGTCGCGCAGCGAATCGCCGATCTCCACCAGCCGCTCGGCCAGCCAGTCGCCCAGACCGTTGCGATCAAGCAGGGACATCACCACGTCGATATTCGTCTTGAATTGGATCAGCCGTTCGCGAGTGTCACTCACCGGCCCGCCGCGGATGCCTTCGAACTCCACGCCGTATTGCTTCTCGAATGTGGAAGCCAGCGCGACGAAATACTCCGAATTCATTTTTAGCGAATATGGATGGCTGCCATAGCCCACGGTTTGCGGGCCATAGCCGGGAATCCGCCCATCCACCGCGCCCGGCCAGTAACCTTTTACGGTTTTACCGATGAGGATCATCGGCCGCCGGTCTTTCGGATCCCAGTCCTCCATGGCCCGCAGCGCGCCCGCGATCTGGCCGTATTCATTGCCGTTCTCCAGCGTGAAGACGTTCCAGCCGTAAGAAGTCCACTGGTCGATGATGCGGTAGCCGTCGTACTTCTCTGCGATCACTCCGCCCAAAAGGGAGTCGTCGATGCCGTTATTGTTGTCCGAGAGCAGAATCCGCAGCCGTTTCCCAACCTGAAGCGCCAGCGCCTGCGTTTTCAATTCCTGCGCGTGCCCTTCGGTCATGGCGAATTCGCCTTCGAAAGCCATTACCTTCGGATGATTCACCCCGGCGCCCACCATGTCCCAGAACGCCGCTTTGCCCGCCGCGGTCGCGACGCCGATTCCGGAAGGTCCGCCGTTCACATCGTTGGTAGCGTCAGTCGATTCCGCGTGTCCCTGCAGCGCACGGATGCCGCGCTCTTTCGCCTGGGCGAATAACGGATGGTCAGCCAGACCGTGGTCTTGCAAAAGCGTCTTCAGCGCCCCCGCGCCCCGCCGGAACCCCAGCGCATCCACCGGCAGGATGGCCGTTTTCGGATCGACGTAGTAACGGCGGTCACCCGTGGCCCGATATTTCCGTTCCATCGCCTGCCCCAGAATCATCCAGAGCGCGTAACAGGTGGGAATGCAGTGGCCGCCGGCCAGCATGAACTTATCGCAGTAGGGGTGCTTCGGCCGCCGGTAATCGTAACGCAGACCGCCGTTTTCCGGTCCGGCCAGGTGGACCGCCACGTTATACGGCGTATATGCCAGAGGCCCGCCGAAGTGCCCGGTCTGCGCATAATTCCCCAGCAGTACCAGGGTCATGCAAGTCATATAGCCGACTTCTTCCAGGTGCTGGTCGTAAGCGGCGGGTAATGGCTCGATGGGGGAAAGGACGGTCTGGACGGTGGCCAAGTGAGTCTCCTCGAATTGGCCATCCTAACATGGCCGCAAGGGACAAAGGCTATACGGGGCTATTTCGAAATCAGCCCCAAATCCGCCGCGGCGTTGACGATTTCCGCCGCGGCCGGGGCCGCCGCCGTGCCGCCGTACACTCCGTTTTCGATCAGCACGGATATCGCGATTTTGCGCGTGCTTGCGGCAGCGGCGCTATACGGAGCGAACCCGATGAACCAGGCGTGCGAAGGAGCATCGGCCAGTTCGGCCGTGCCGGTCTTGCCGGCAATCGGGATAGCGCCTGCGGCGCGACGGCCGGTTCCGGAAGTGACTACTTCGCGCATGAAGCGGGCGAGGGTTTGCGCGGTATCCAGGGAGACCACCGGCTGGGGCGCGTCTGTGCGGGTGTTGCTTTCATCCGTGATCCAGCGGCCCTCCGGCATCGCGCCTCCATTCGCGATGGTGGCCGCGACGCGCGCCATCTGAAACGGCGAAGCCACCACCTGCCCCTGCCCGTAAGACGATTGCGGCAGCGACTTTTTCAATTGCGCGGCAGTGTTGGGCGTGGCCGATAAGACGCCTAACTGATTCGCCGTTTGCCAGAGAGCCTGCGCGCCCACGTCGTAGGTTCCTAATTGCGCGAAATAGGCGTTGCAGGAGACGATGATGGCGCGCTCCAGGTCGAGCGTGCCGTGCGGCTCTTTATCCTCTATATCGTCGCGGATGGGCCGCTTCGAGCCTTTAATGTAATTGCCCACCCGGCCATCGGGCAGGCGGATACAGGCGTACGTGCGGTGCGCCAGTTGCGGGTCCTTGCGGAGAGCCGCCATGGCGGTAACTAACTTAAAAGTCGAGCCGGGCGGATAGAGCCCATAACGCGCGCGGTCGAGAGAAGTCTCCTCGCTGCTGCCTTGGCAGGCGAAAGCGCCTGCCCCACATTCGTCTTGCGGGAAAGGATAGGACACGGCCGCCAGCAAGTCGCCGGTGGCCGGATCCATCGCCACTGCCGCGCCTTGTGTGCGGCCGGCCTTCTGTAACGCATCCGCGAGAATCGCCGCTGTCCGCACCTCGAGGCGCGCATCGAGCGACATGTGCACATCGCGCGGGCGGTCAAGCACCCGCCGCACTTGCGAGTTCTCGGGCTCGTACCGGTGACGCAGGAGCGGCACCAGTTCGCGGTAATCGTAGCGCACCACCCGCTCCATCTGGCCGGTGTTCGGTTCGCGAACTTCCACCAGCGTGGGCCGGTCGTCATAGCCGCGCAGGCGGCGGGCCAGGTCGCGCTCCACGAACGAGGTGTTCGAGGCGGCCCAGCGCACCCGCGTGCGCGTATCGCCCAGCAGTTCAAACGTGAGGCCGCCGAAAGGATAGTGGCGGGACTCGGTGCGCGGACAGGCGCGGTCGATATCGATACCGAGCGCCTGGTATCCCTTCCTGTGCCGTTCGAGTTCATCCCAGTTGCTCGTGGCCAGCGGCAGGCCGTTGCGGTCGTAAATCGTGCCCTTGGGAATTTCGGCCATGATCTCCATCAGTCGCGGGTTGTATTGATAGCGGCGGAAGCCATCCGCCTGCACTACCAGCGTCCCCTGCCCAATAATCGCGGGGCTGCGGAGAACCTGTACGTAGGCGGCTTTAGCGAGGATCGCGACGCCGGCGGCGGCGAACACGGTGGCCATCGTTTTGAGCCGGAAGGGCGAAGGCGCCTCGCGCTCTTGCCGCGAGGCGGACCACGAAGAGATCGAAAGCAGAATTCCGGCCAACAAGAAATTCGCGAGCATGGCCGTGCGGCCGTAGCTCAAAAACGGAGTGACCACGCCTGAAAGCGGCAGCACGCCCAGCGCGCCTCCGGCAATCAGCAGGATTTGCAGCGCCGTGGCGGCGGCCAGACCGGCCGCCAGGAAAAACTCGTAGTCGTTCCGCGCGCGGCGGGCAATCCGCAAAGCCCGGTGAATGAAAAACGCGTAGAGCGCGAATACCGCGGCCACGCCCACGAATCCCCACTCCTCGCCCAGCGCCGAGAGCACAAGATCGGTATGGGCCGCGGGCACAAGCTGCGGCTCACCGAGCCCCGGCCCTGTGCCGGTGGCGCCTCCCGTAGCGAAGGCCCAAAGCGAATGCGCCAACTGATCGCCGCCATGCACCAGGTTGTCCCAGGGCGAGAGCCACATCGACACGCGCTCGCGCACGGTATGCGGCACGCCGATGGCGTATCCGGCAATGAATCCCGCGGCCAGCACGCCCATTCCCGTGACCGGCAGAAAGGCGCTGCCGCGTGCGATTCCGTAGAGCGCCAGGAACAGGCAGGCGAACACCAGCGCGGGCCCGAGGTCTTTCTGCAGAAAAAAGAAAGCCAGGCAAAGCCCGACCGAAAGGAAGGCGGGCAGAGTGTACTCGATGGGCGGAATATCGAAATACCGCGTGAGGGCCTGCAGGCGGGGGCGGCGCTCGGTGGCGTGGCGAATCGGTTCCCACCGATCGGCAAAGTATCCGGCCAGAAAGAACACCAGCAGCAGCCGGACAATTTCCACCGGCTGGAAGCCGAACAGGTTCACCTTGGCGTCGCTCGTTCCCGGCCCCGAACCAAACAGGACGAGCAGCACCGAAAGTCCGAAGCTGGCCAGCAGCGGCACGAAACTCAGCCTGCCGAACAGGCGCTGGTAATCGAGACCGCTGGCCGCGGCCAGCAAAATGACGCCCGCGGCTGCCCCCTGGGCGAAATCGGTGAAGAGAAGATTGTCGCGTACCGGATCGCGCAGGCTTACCATCAGAATCAGCCCGATGCCGCACAGCGCCAGCAGCACGGGTACGAGCGACTGGTCCCCGCGCAGCCCCCGCAGGCTAAGCCAGGCATGGGCCAGCAGGAAAGCCGCGAAGAAAACCGCGCTCCAGAGATAAAAGGCGCGCCGGAATTGCGCGGGCGTACGCACCACGGCCAGCGGCTTGAAGGCGCGGAATTCGGCCGGCGTGAGCAGGTCGCGCTGTCGGGCGATGGCGCCCACGTTCGAAAGCCCACCGGAAAGATAGTAGATGCGGCGAGCGGCCTCGGCGCGGCGGCGCGCATCGCTCACCATCGAGAGCGCCGGCAGCAGGTCTTCGCGCTGGCCCAGTTGATTCAGGTCGATCAGTTGCTTCGCCGCCAGGCCCCGATCGATTTCCGCGAAATCGTGCGTCTTGGCGCGATACACCAGCGAGAGGCCGGCGGCGATCAGAAGCATGCCCGCCAACATTCCACCCAGTTCAGCCAGGCGCCAGCCGGAGCCGCCGACCGCCGGCTGAGACCGGACGCGTTCCGCCGAAGCGCTGCGGGTAACGGCCACTACTGCGGAGTCTCCCTGCCCAACGATGGATCGAGCTGATGCAGCCGGAACTCCACTGCCACCAGGCTGACGCCCACGCGCACGATGCTGGCATTGGCGTTTCCATAGGGCGCGATCTGCTGATAAAGCTGCAGTGCGCGCTTGTAGTCGCCGGCTGCCCGCGAAATCTGGTCCTTCTCTTCCGGCAACCCGCGTACCTTGCGCGAGTCCCACCAGGTGCTGTCGGCGCGCGCCCGGTACCCATCGGCCAGTTGTTGTTTCTCGCGGTTGCCCAGCGAATAGCCCAGCCGGGAAGCCTGCTGCAACGCTTGCCAGGCCCGGTCGATATCTTTGAATCCGTAAACGTACACCCGCGCCAGCCCGAGCTCCGGATCGGGCGATTTCGGCATCAGCCGGTGCGCCTCCGTGAAGTCTTCCACCGCCAGGTTCAATTCCGCGGCGGAATTGTGGGCGGTGCCATTGATACGCGCAATCTGGCCGTCCGCCAGCCGCAAGCGGTAGCGCGCGTCATCATCCGGGTTCGCCGAGAGCGCCCGTTGCGCCATGGTGCGCGCGCGTTCCCAGTCTTTTTCGTACACGGCCTGGGTATCGGTGCGGTAAGCGTCGATCACGCGGTCTGCCGCATCCAGAAATTTCTGCCGCACCACTTTGCGCGGTCCATACAATAACCAGGACGAGGGATTCCCCTTGGAAAGTTCCGTCCAGCGCGCCCAAATCTGGTCCGGGTCGGTGATCTGCTCGGTTTCGATGGCGCGCTCGAGCTGTTGCCCGTGCTTCCAAAGAAGGTACTCGGCAGTAATTGTCCAGGCCCCGTAGAGCAAGCTCGCAAGGATCACGGCGCCGGTGAACCGCATGAAATTGAGGAAGAGATTCGGGCCGGGTTTGGTTTTCACAGGTGGGGCAGGCGCTTTCGCCTGCCAACCCGGATCTGAGCGGCGACCGTTGGGGAGCGGTCCGCTCGTCCGCCGCGTCTCCGTATCCGAGCCGCGACCGTTAGGGATCGTTCGGCGGGTGGCGTCGCCGGTACGGTAGGTCCGCCGGGTCGCATCCAAATCCTTGTTGCTGATCTCCACCGGCCTGCCTTCCCGGAACGCGCGCAGATCCGCGGCAAACGAGCGCGCGTCCCGATACCGCATATCTGCATCCGGCGCCATTGCCTTGCGCAAAATGCGGCGCAGCGGCTCGGGGCAAGGGTCAGGCGCGGGCGGCGGCGGAATGCGGGAAAGAATCATCCGCTCCAGCCGCTCGGTGGAATCGGCCTGGTACGGCTGCAGCCCGGTCACCATCTCGTAGAGCATCACGCCCAGCGACCACAGGTCGGAGGAAGCATCCACCTGGCCGAAATCGAGCCGTTCCGGCGAGGCATAGGGCACGCTTCCGTATTCGTTGCGCGTCAGGCGGCGCGAAAGCGAAAGGGCTTTGGCGATACCGAAATCCAGCACCCGCACCTGCCCGCGGCTGTCAATGCGAATATTCTTCGGCTTGATGTCGCCATGCACAATCCCGTGAAAGTCTTTGCCATCGATGGCCACATCCAGCGTGTGCGCGTGCTCCAGTGTTTCCGCCACCGCAATCGCAATATCCACGGCGGCTTCCGGCGCCAGCGGGCCGCGGCGCAGCAACTCCGCCAGGTCCTGCCCATCCACGTACTCCATCGCAACGTAAAAGTAGCCGTCCAGATCGCCCGAATCGTAAATGCGCACTACCCGTGAGTCTATAGCTGCCAGGTGGGCCTGCAAGTGGATGCCGCGGCGCTCCGCTTCAATGATTTCCGAGATCTCCGGATCGGCGGCGTGCTCGATCAGTTTCAACGCCACCGGATGATGCAGTTCGCCATCGTCGGCGAGGTAGACATCGGCCATACCGCCGCGTCCCAGCTTCTGGCGGATTTCATACTTGCCCAGTTTGCGTCCCGCGGGCGCGATCATTTCTTGCGCCCTCCCGGCGGTTTGATATCGATAAAGAAATTGGATTGCCGCAGCGCGGCCATATCCGTGCCCGCGGGCAGATCGGCGGCGTTTTTCTCAAACACGTTGGCCAGCAGCAACGGATGAGCGCCATCTCGGGCCGCCACCCCGGCTTTGCCGTTGCGCAGCAGTGCATTGTGCGAAAGCCGCGGCGTCGAAGAGCCGGAGATGAGAATGCCCTCCGCCGTGCAATCGTGGATGCCATTGCCGATGAGAACGGGCGCACCCGCAGAAGCCACCGTGCCGCGAATATCGATACCCGTGGAAGCCCCCTCGATTTCCATATCCACAAGTTCCACGAACGAATTGATGAGCACGATCCCCTCTACGGGCGTCTCCGCCGGCGCGCCGGTAGCTTTTCCGATCACGTGGAAACCCGCCAGCCGCGCGCCTTCCACTTCCTGTCCGAGCACCACCGGCCCCGATCCATCGCCGGGCGGGCGAAGGATGGCCTGCCGTGGCTCACGGCTCTCGAGCGCAACTCCGTCTTTCAGCAGAATAGGGCCGCGATACTCCCCGGGCGCTACTTCGATGGTATCGCCGCTGCGGGCTTGCGCGAGGGCCGCTTGAATCGTCAAGTAATCCGCTTCCGGGCCCACATGCAGAACGTGCGGCGCAATCACTACCGGGTCCGGCCGCCACCACGGGCGGGCGAACCACGCAGCGCCCGCGGCCGCCAGTGATCCGCACACAAACATCAGAACCAGCGCCGGCCAGACGCGCCGCTTCGCCCCAACTTCCGCCGGCGCGGGCGCCGCAAACTCCTCGCCCGCGACGAGCAGCGCCGTGACGTTATCTTTCCCGCCTGCCAGGTTCGCGGCGTCGATCAACTCCCGCGCCGCGGCCTCCAGGTCCGTTGCGTGCCGTTCCACCGTCGCGCGAATGTCCTTCGATAGCACCTGGTCGCTCAGCCCGTCGCTACATAACACAAGGGCGCAATCCGGCTCGAAGGGAATGCGCTCCAGCTCAATAAAATCCGGGTCTTCCGGTTCGTGCGGCTCCGATCCAACGTCGCGAAAAACTTCGTTCCGCCGCGGATGGCGCATCGCCTCGGTCTCGCTCAACTCGCCCCGGTCTTCGCGCTCGCCCACTGGCGAGTGGTCGTGCGTGATCTTCACAATTTTGCCGTGGCGGATTTTATAAAGCCGCGAATCCCCCACGTGCCCCACCACCGCCGAGCCGTTATCCAGCAGCACCAGCGTCAGCACGCACGCCATTCCTGCCCATTCGGGCCGCTCTCCAGCCGCGCGCAGAATTTCGTTGTTGGCCATGGCGATGGCCTCGCGCACGCGTTGCTCGGGCGTGCCCGTCTGCCGTTCCAGGCGTGCGCGGATGCGCGCTATCGCAATCTCCGCCGCTTTTTCACCCGCGTTCTGCCCGCCGATTCCATCCACCACCAGGAAAATGCCCCGGTCCGGATCGCTCCAGAAACCATCCTCATTGTTTTGGCGCACCAAGCCCGGATCGCTCGCCGCGGCGCAATGTAGGGCGGTCTTAAGCATTGGCGGCTTAGAGCCTGCGAAACTCCAGAAACAAAACCCCGGCCAAGCCGATCCGCGCGCTGTCCGGCACGGGAGCCTCCACATCGCGGTCGCGCTTATCGCCGTTCACCACTTCGACGCTGGAGGGAACCGCCTCGCCGTTGATCGTGGTGCCCAGGCGGCTGAGGTCCTTCAGATAGAAATTACCGCTCGCCGGATCGCGCCGCAACCGGAAATGCTCGCGCGAAACATCCGGCAGAGTGTCCAGCTTGAGATCTGTCCAATAATCGCGTCCGCCGCGCCCGACTACGATCTGGTCCTTGGTAATCCGATAGGTCCGGGGCCCGGAGTTGTCCTGAAATTCAATTACGGCATAAGCGTTCGCCTGCGCCGGTGCCGCTGCGGGAGCGGTCGAAATAGCTGTAGTCGCTTCGTTCGCGCCCGCCAGCCGCCGCGTCGAGATCCGCTTGGTCATCGAGCCGGACCCGAACTCCGGTTTCGCCGGAAGCGCCAGCTCGGAGTAAATCACGATATCGCCCGGTTGGACACCATCATCCGTGTTTTCCAGAATCTGCACCCGCCAGCCGCCCTCCGGCGCCTCTACCTTGGGGAGGTTGCGGCGCGACAGCTTCACCCGTTCGGCCAGTGTCGCGCGGTTCAGCGATTCCAGTTCGGTATCTAGCGCGCGCCGGGCCTCCTCCACAATCCGCGGCACGATCCCCCGCAGCCGCTCCAGGTCGCCGGCATGCAGATAGACGTGATACACCGAGGGCGGCAGAGTCGAATAGTGCAGCGGCTCCAACCCTTCGCGCATATTGCGAACAATTTCCTGGATGATTTCGCGGCCAGTCGCGGCGGGGCGGTCCATAGGGCGGCCTGTTCCGATTTTAACGCGGCACTTCTCGCCCGGTAGCGTGGAACCGAACTTGCTCAATTTCGGACGGCATGCGCACAAGATTACTCAGCTTCGTAATTTTCATCGCAATGGCACTATTTTCAGGCGGCTCGATGTCTTGCTCGCGAGACACGGACCACCGCGATGGCGATGCTGCCCGCCAAGCCGGCCGGGATGCCTACAAGGGAGTTCAGGACCTTAAGCACGACGCCAAGCAAGCTGCCCGGCAGCTTCACGACGCTGGAAACCAATTCCGCCAGGGCTGGGACGAAGCGAAACACGACAACGAAAACAAGCCCAGACCGCACAGGTAGGCTCGTCGATGGGCGGTTTCCATCCGGCACATCTCGCGCTCCTCTGCTTTGCGGTTCTGCTGCTGGCACTGGTGCTGTTTTCGCTTTTTTTGCACGGCGGATGGCGCCGCGTGGGCGAACTGTATCGCGAGCATTTCTCCCAGCGCCATCGCGAGCGCCAGCTCGTAGCCACGGTGGCGTTCTTTCTTTCCTTTGCCATTGTCCGGCTGCTGACGCATAGTATTCGCGCGGGCCGCGGTCCCTTCCACAATATTCAAGCCGGAGGTTTGCACATCCACCATCTTGTCTGGGGGATTCTGCTGCTTCTGATTGTCGGCTACGGCTGGCTGTCGCAGATCGGTTCGGATATCCGCGGCCGCTCCCACTGGCCGGGCAGAATCATGTCGCTGCTATACGGTGTGGGCGCGGCCTTAACACTCGATGAATTCGCCCTCTGGCTGAACCTGCAGGATGTCTACTGGCAGCGCCAGGGCCGGGAAAGCGTCGACGCGGTGCTTCTCTTCGGTACGCTGCTGGTCATCGGAGTGTTAGGCGGCCACTTCTTCCATTCCATCGCGCGGGAGGCCATGCGCCCCGTCCACCTGGAACACGGCCGCCGAATTCGCGGTTAGCTTAATTTCCCGCCCGGATATGTTCCGGGTCCTTGTTGTTCTCGCACACCCAGTCGAGCAACTCCGTGTCGGCCACGTAATTCCAGGGGATCCTCACGGTCCATGGCTTTAAATAGGCCTTCGGATCGTCGATCGTCACTTCGACCTGCATGTGGCCGAAATCCGGCCGCCGGAAGCGCTCGCCAATGCGCAACTGATCGCTGTGCGGGTGCCCGCTGTCGTCGAGCCACGTCTTTTCATTCAGCCCCACCGTCTCCACCACCAGCGTGTCGCCTTCCCACTTCCCCACCGAATAGCCGTACCACGCCGGGTCCCGCTCCTCCGGCAAGGGGCGCCCGTCGGTGAAGATCTGCCGCCACGAGTGATACGCCTCGAACAGCATGATCAGCGCATCGGAAGTCTCGACCAGCTTCTTGGGAGTAAAATGCGCGTCGAAATCGGTCACGCTGTGCGGCAGGCACTGATTGCTCGGCCGGTCGCGCCCCTCGTTTGCCTGCCGTTCGGCGAACAGTTTTTGCGCCCACGGCCGCATCGCCACCTCGACGCCATCGGCCGCCAGGTTCATCAGATACCGGTCGTCCGGCGCCGCCCAGATCCCCGAAAAATCGGGTTTCCCCTCGCGCGTCCGCGGCGTGGGAGCCGAAAGGTTCGGCTTGCCGTCCGCCATGCGCGGAATCCCCGGCGTCGGGTAGTGCACCCACTGCGCGGCCAGCGGCAAGGCTGCCCCACACAGCGCCATCAGCCCCAAACTGCGCACGTGTTGCCTCCCCTCAGGCGTAGTCGAACAACTGCATGAAGCCGTAATCCATGTGAAGCTGCATGTGGCAATGGAACAGCGTCATGCCGGGATTGTCCGCCACGAAATCCACCGCCGCCGTGCTCTTGCGCGCCACGCTGATCGTGTCTTTCATAATGCCCGCCATCGGCTTGTCGCCCGCCTGCACAATCTCAAACGTGTGCCGGTGCAGGTGCAGCGGATGGATATCGCCCGTGTCCGTGTTATCGAAATTCAGCCGGTAGCGTTTGCCCTTTTCCAGGCGAATCGTCTCGTTTTCCGGAAATCCTTTGCCGTTGATGGTCCACCGGTTGAAATCCACGCGCTTGCCCGGAATCTTGCCGAACTTCAGCGTGATCTCGTGATCCGGTTTCGCAGCGGGGCGCCCGCTGCCGAAAATGCTGTAATCCCACGGGCCGCGCCCCACGCCCAGCGGGCCTTTCCACTGCGGCTCGCCGCTCTTGTTGGCGTATTCCACCACCACGCCCATTCCCATCGTGCGTTCGTCGTCTTTGGTCGAGCCGAGCACCCATACTCCCGGGTTGTTCATCTCCACGATCGCGTCTATGCGCTCGGCGATGTCCAGATAAACGTAATCCACCATCTGCGGCTTCGCCACCGGGTTCCCATCGAGCGCAATCACCTGAAATTTGTGGCCGGGTAGCGCCAGCCGGATCTCGTCCGTAGCGCTGGTATTCAGCAGCCGGAACAAAACTCTCTGCCCTTCCCGCACCCGCAACGGCTCGGCCGCGCCCAGCATTTTGGAGTTTAAGGTCGCGGATTTGTATGCGATCTCCCACCCGTTATCCGGCGGCCCCATATGCGCCAGCGATGGCTCCCAGTGATGCGCCGCAATCAGAAATTCCTGGTCGTAGTTGCCCGCGTGTCTCGCCGGCTCGACAATCGCAAAACCAAACTGCCCCGAAAAACCAGCGCGCGTCAAATCCGCGTGCGCCATGATGTGCGTGTGATACCAGCGCGTGCCCGCCGGCCGGGGCGTGAAGCGGTAGCGGGCATGGCCGTGCGGTGGAATCTCGGGCGTGCCCTCTTCCATGGATCCATCCACCGCCGAAGGAATCCGGAATCCGTGCCAGTGAACCACTTCCGGCATGTCCGTATCGTTGTATACGTCGATGGTGACGGGCTTGCCCTCGGTGAACCGCATCACCGGACCAGGCACCGATCCGTTATAGCCCGTAGTCTTGATCGTCTTGCCCGGCCCGATCTCGAGCGAAACCGGCGCGATCCGCAGCGTGTGATCGGCCTTCTCCGAGTCAGCCGCAACCAATGGGGGCGCAAGCGCGAGTCCGGAATATTTCAAAAAATCGCGGCGGTGCATAGCTTACAATCATAACGCAGTGAGGCCAAGGCTTCCGCCCCGTCTCGATGGGCCTGCCGCCCCAGAATTCTCATGAAACCGGCTGAATCCAGCCACTCGGCCGCTGTCCCCGAGGTAATCCCCGTTATCGGAGCTACGGAGCGAAGAGAATGCTGGAGCAGGTGAGCCCGGCTTCGGCTTTCATCAACTCCGAGATATCGATGGTTCGTACGGCAAAGCCAAGCTGGGCGAGTAGTGCGCCAGTTTTGGGAAAGGCGGCCGGCACCATTACCCGGCGGCCGATTGCCAGCACGTTCGCCGCGCGCGCTTCTTCGGCGGGTACGTTCACAACCCGTAAGGAGTCCGCCTCGAAAATACCGGTATCGATCCATTCAGGATTCGCCAGAATAGTTCGTTCATCCAGATAGGAGCCGGCCGATTTCAAGTGCAGACAGCGATCGACCGGAACGGCATGAACCGAGTAACCGAAGGGGCTAAGTATCGAGATTAGTTGGCGGATGCCTTCGGTGTTGGTGCGCGCCGATCGGCCAACGTACAGCGTTCTACCGATGCGGAGCACATCGCCGCCTTCGAGCGTGGCCGGCTCGCGCAAGTATTCGACGGGACGATAACGGGCAAGAACAGGAGCGAGGCTCTCCGCTTCCGCGCGCCGCGATTCTGCTCCCATGCGCGTTATGATTGCCACTTCCGGCACAACCACCGCGGGATCCTCGACAAACATGGAATCCGGGAGAGCGGGTTCGGGCGCCAGCGAAATCACCGAAGCGCCGAGGTCGCGTAGGCACTCTTCATACGCGTGGTGCTGTCTGATGGCTTTCTCGAGATCGATCGGCTCCCGCGGTAGCCAACTCAACTCGCAACGATCGAGCGCCGGGCTGACGCCGCGGGTAATGGCGATGAGGGTCAATTGGCGGTTTCCGGCAGCATGGCAAAGTACAAGGCGCGCCGCTGCTCGGGCGGCCCGCCGAAAATGGACGCGGGCAGGCGGCGATAGCGCAGAATCTGCCGATAGAGCGAATCGGCCATTGCCGAATTGATACCCCAGCCGGCGATGTATTGGAGGCGCAGGTCGCGATCGTGATTGATGGGCGCGCCGCGCAGCCAGGGCGCGAGATCGGACGCGCTGCCGGAATAAGTGGAGAACAGGCTCAAGGCGGTGGGCAGGCCCACATCGCGCAGCGACTCCGCCACGGGCGCATAATCCGGCCGGTCGAGGCGGCGCTGGATTTCATCCAGCTCGATCTTCAACGGCTCTACCTGGCCGAGGAAAACCATGTCATAGCCTTGGCCATCGACCGTGTTGGCCCAGATGGTGCCATAGGGAAATGCCGCGAAGAAGGTGGCCAGTTCACTGCGAATCGTGATCTCGTCAGTTTCGTAGAGCGGTACGTAGAGCGAGAAAAAGCCGCCCGGGTTCAAATGGCGCTTAACGGCCTCGAAGTATTCCTGGGAATAGAGCGCTGCCGTGCCCTTGACGAAAACATCCAGCGGGTCGGAGGCGATGATGTCGAATTTTTCGGAGGTGGTGAGCACGTAATGGCGGGCGTCGTCGTAGACGATGTGCGTGCGCGGGTTGTGGAGCACGTCGTAATCTTCGCGCGCGAAATAGCGGGTGGACGTGGGCGGGATTACGGGTTCGATTTCACAGACGGTGATCTTTTGAATGGTGGGATAGCGAGTGAAGGTTCCGGCAGAAACGCCCGCGCCGAAGCCGATGCCCAGCACCGAGCGCGGATGCGGATGCAGAATGCCCGGAAGGTGGCCCACCATGCGTTGCAGTTTCATATCGTAGGGTTCGGTGGTGGCTTCCACGTGGCCATTGACATCGACTTCGGTTTCGCCGTCGGTGGAGCGCGAGATGGCGACCGAGGAATTGATGCCCTCCTTGGTGTAGAGGATCGTGCCGTTCCACGTGTTCATGCGGCGGCCGTAGGCGATGACGCCGCCAGGGATAGGGTGAAGGCGCCACATCACCGCGGCCGTGAGCGGCAGAGAAATGAGCAGCAAGGCGGCGTACTGCCCGCGGCGTCTACCCAGATAGTTTGCGAGCAGGACCCACCCTCCGAGCAGGGCGAGTGCCAGCATGAACCGCTGGGTCTGCTGCGTGCCGATCCACGGGACCAGCACGAGGCTGGTTCCCAAAGCACCGGCGATCGCTCCCAGCGTGTTGGCGGCGTAGATACGGCCGACGAGGCGGCCGGGATCTTCGCCGGGTCCGGCGATGGCGGCGCACGCTAGGGGGAAACTGGCGCCCCAGAACAGCGTGGGCGGCAGAATTGCGCAGAAACAGCGGATCAGATCCAGGCGGAAACTCAGCCATGGCCCGGCGGTCAGCAGCGGAGCGGTATTCCAATAAGGAAGCCAACCGGCGATCATGTAGGCCGTCCAGCCCATCGTAGCCACCAATAGAAGCTGCGACATGCCGAAAGCGGCGCGAGCATCCGCTATGCGGCGCGTGAGCCAAGACCCGGCGGCGCTGCCCAAGGCAAGGCCGGTCAGAAAGACTGCCAGAATTACGGAAAACACGTAGACGGTGGAACCGAGCATCATGCCGAGCAGGCGCGTCCAGACCACTTCGGCGCCGAGGGCGGTGGCGCCCGAAAGCGCAATCACGAGGTAGATTGGGAATCGGCCGCCCGTCGTGAGTACGGGCTGTCCGGGAATTTCGGCCGCGGGTTTATGCGGTCTGGAAGAGAGTCTGAAACTCACTACAGCGACGAGCAAGTTGATGGCGGCGGCGGCATAAGTTGCCACGACCGTGTTATAGATGCGCAGTAAATAAAAGCCCGCGAGCAGGCACCCGATGACCGCCCCAGCGGTGTTGCCCCCATAAAGAATGCCCCACCAGGCGGGGCTGTGCCGCGGGCCTTCGGACTTGTTTTCCACCCAGCGCACAATCGCGGGGAGCGATGCGCCCATCAGGATGGTGGGCGGCAACAGGCAAACCGCCGCGATGAAACCGCGCATCAACATGCCCGGCAGCCCGTGCGCCGCGCCGGCCAGATAGACCCGCCCGATTAGGGGAATGATGCCCAGCACGAGCAGCCCGCACAGCCCGATGCCGGATTCGATGGCGGCGTACACCCGCAAAGGATGAATGTCGAGGACGCGCAGTTTGGCGAACCCCGCGCTGCCGATCGCCAAGCCTCCCATATAGGCCGCCAGCAGAATACCGAGCGAGACGGCCGTCGAGCCGATTGCCAGAGTAAGAAGTTGAAACCAGACGATTTCGTAAATCAGCGCGGCGCAGCCGCTGGCGGCGAACAGAAATAGGAGGAGGATTCGCAAGCAGCTATAATAGCCCACTGCGATCCTCCGCTCTGTATTCGTCTCGCCGGGGGGTGCCGAAAAATTGAAACGGCTTGGCTTTGAGTTGACCGGCAAGCTGCGGGGAGCCACGAAATGTGGTTCAACGTCCGCGCGGACCGTTATACGGCGATACCCAATCACCCTGCACCTTCACTTCGAGCCGCCGCAGGCCACGCGCCCCCGCGCACGACCGAGGTCGAGGTTGGCGCGGTTAAGCCGGGGTGTTTGCGGCAGTCCCAACCGTCGCGGCCACGCCGGTTTGCCAACAATTTGTGATACCTTCTGCTAGGCTTCACCTCCATAGGAGAATTCATGAACAAAGTATCGGCTTGCCTGCTGTTCGGCACGGTTGCGCTTTCCATCGCAGTTCATGCCCAGGATGCCCCTGCGCCGGTGCGGCTCGATCCGGACAAGGTTGCCGGGATTGGGTTGACCGCGATTCCGCCGGATGCTTACCAGGACATTCTGGAAAGCGGCGAGTTGCAGATGCGGGTGGCTACGCTGTTCCAGGGTAAGGAACTGCGGGTGGAGATCTTCGAATCAACGCCGGCGAAGACGAATCACAAAAAGCGGCCGACCGATGGCGACGAGTTCGTGTATGTGCTAAGCGGGAAGCTGATTCTAACCGAGGTCAACGGGAAAAAGCAGGAGTTCCACCCGGGACAGTCGGTCGTGCTGCCGGCCGGGTACAACGGCACCTGGGAGATGCAGGGGAAGTATCGGGAAATCGCGGTGGTGGCGGCGAAGCGAAAGTAGAGAAGCCATTGCGCCGGGAATCAGGCCGTCCGTTCGCCTATGGGAAAATGTAGCTAGAAATGGTGAAGGACGGCATTTACTACGCGGCGGGCCTATCTGCCGGCGGCGCCGCAGTGTGGTGGCTGGCGGGAAGATGGTTCTCTCTGCCGCTATGGGTGGTGGCCGCCTTCTGCCTTTATTTTTTTCGCGATCCGGAGCGCGAGATTCCGGAGGGGCCGGTGGCGGTGTCGCCTGCCGATGGCAAAGTGGTGGCGGTCCAGCCCGAAAACGGGGCGAACCGGATCAGCATTTTTCTGAATATCTTTGATGTGCACGTGAACCGGGCGCCCATTGCGGGCCGGATTTGCCAGGTGGAGTATCACAAAGGCCAATTTCTGGTGGCCAGCCGGGAAGAGGCTTCGAGCCGCAACGAGCGGAACACGATTACCCTCCAAGGCGATGGCACATCGGTGGTGTTCAAGCAGATTGCGGGCTTGATTGCGCGGCGGATCGTGTGCCGTGTCAGGCAGGGAGACCGGGTGGGGAAAGGCGAGCGCATCGGGCTGATCAAATTCGGTTCGCGGGTGGACGTGCTGTTTGGGCCGGAGTGGGAGATTCTGGTGCGGCCGGGCATGCGCGTGGCGGCCGGGGCGAGCGTGATCGCGCGGCGGCTGGATATGGCTCACGGACCCGCGCCCGAGGCTTATGGCGCTTAGAGACCGGCTGGTCGATCCGCAATCGCCCGATCGCCGCCCGCGCCGCGCGGCTTATGCCCTGCCTACGCTATTTACCGCGGGCAATATTTTCCTGGGCTACATTTCGATTCTGCGCTCGTTCCGCGGGGCGATGCAGGCGGCGTCCGGCGCGCCCGGAGCGGCGGAACATTTTTCGGTGGCGGCGCTGGCCATAGGCGTGGCGGTCTTCACGGATGGTTTAGACGGCACGATCGCCCGGCTGACGCGCACTACGTCGGACTTCGGCCGGGAGATGGACTCGCTGGCCGATGTGATCAGCTTTGGCCTTGCGCCGGCCGTGCTGGCCATCGCCTGGGGCGTCCAGTTCCTCAATCCGGCGCTGGCGGAGAATGTGCGCGGGCCGATTTTCAACGCGGCATATTTTGTGGCATTCCTGTTTCTGCTGTGCGGCGCGGCGCGCCTGGCGCGCTTCAACATTCAGAAGAACCCGATTCCCAAAAACCCCGGCCGCCCGGACCGGAAATATTTCGTGGGATTGCCGATCCCCGCCGCCGCCGGCATGATCGCCTCGATTGTATTCGCGGCCAATGGCGAGCCGCTGGTCTGGACACCGTTCGTGATTGCCTGGCTGGGACTGCTGCTGCTGCTGGGATTTCTGATGGTAAGCACCTGGCGGTATTACAGCTTGAAAGGCATCAGTCTGAACAAAGCCTACTCCACGCTGATCCTGATTTTTTTAGGCGCGCTGATCTACGCGATCTGGAACTATGGGCGCGCGGTGCTGCTGGCCATGGCGATTTTTTATGTCGGCAGCGGGATTGTGATTCGCGTCGGCGGGATGATCCGGCGGCGGCTGCGGCCCACGCCGCCCCCGCCGCATCCCGGCTATTCGCACCCGGAGCACCAGGTTGGCTGAGCGGATCCAGGCAGTGTTGGTCGGCAGCGAGACGCTGCTGGGGCGCGAGATTCGCGATATCGCCGCGACGGCCGCGCCGGACCTGCAACTGCGCTTAATCGCGGCCGATGAGGAAAAGCCCGGCACGCTTACGCGGCAAGCCGATGAAGCGGCGGTGATCGAGCCGCTCGAAGCGGATAGCCTCTCCGGCGCGCAGATCGTATTTCTGGCAGCTTCGGCGGAAGCGAGCCGCAAGGCTCTGGAACTGGCCGATCAGGCGGACGCGGACAAGCGGCCTATCCTGATCGACTTGAGTTTCGCCGCCGAGGAGCGGCCGGATGCCCGGCTGCGCGCGCCGGCCCTCGAAGAGGAAGATGCGGAGGCCCCCGAGGAAGGAAGCGCGGTGCGAGTGATTGCGCATCCGGCCGCGATTGCCGTGGCGCTGTTTCTGCGCCGCCTGCACATGCACGATCCGGTGCGGCGCTCGGTCATCCAGATCTTCGCTCCCGCGAGTGAACATGGCGTGGCGGGCGTGGAGGAATTGCAGAACCAGACGGTGAGCCTGCTTTCGTTCAAGAGCCTGCCGCGGGCCGTGTTCGATACCCAACTCGGTTTCAACCTGCTGGCCCGGTACGGCGAGGAAGCGCCGGTTTCGCTCGAAGAATCCGAACTGCGCATCGAGCGCCATCTGGCCACCCTGCTAAGCTTGCCCGGCGAGGGCGAAGGCGCCCCCATGCCTTCCTTGCGCCTGATCCAGGCGCCGGTGTTCCATGGCTACAGTTTTTCGGCGTGGGTGCAGTTTGAATCGAATCCCGGGTTGGAGGCGATCGAGAGCGGTCTCGCTTCCGGTTCGATTGAAGTGCGCGGGGTGGAGTTCGAACCGCCAACCAATGTCGGTCAGGCGGGGCAAGGGGGGATCACGGTGGGCGCCATCGCGCCCGACCGCAATGATCCCGAGGCATGCTGGTTCTGGCTGGTGGCTGACAATCTACGGGTGATGGCCGAAAATGCGGTGGCGGCCGCGAGAGAGTCAAGATGAGGACGGTTGTTTGTGACGCGGCGCTGCTTCTTGCCGGGCTTCTTGCCGGCTGCGGTTATCATGTCTCCGGCCAGGGCGAGCTTGTCCCGAAAACCATTAAGACCATCGCGATCCCCGGCTTTCAGAACATCACCACGCGTTACCAGCTTGCAAAGCTTCTGCCGGAAGACATCTCGCGCGAGTTCCTGACGCGCACGCGTTTCAAAGTGATTGCAGATGCCTCGCAAGCCGATGCCGTGTTGAATGGGGCCATCGTAAACTTTTTTTATTTCCCGACGACATTCGATACAGCCACCGGGCGCAGTACGGGTGTGGAAGTGAGCGTCACTTTACGGCTCACGCTGACCGATCGCGCCACCAACGCCGTCATCTGGAGCAGGCCGGCTGCCGAATTTCGCGAGCGGTACGAAGTGGCCGTGAATCCGCAGCAGTATTTCGATGAGAGCAGCACGGCGGAGATCCGCCTCAGCAGGGATGTGGCGCGCAGCGTGGTGAGCGCGCTCCAACAGGCTTTTTAGCATGCTGCCCGCACAGTTGCTCGCTCAAATCAAACAAGGCAAATGCCCGCCCGTGCTGTTGCTGCTGGGTCCGGAAGCCTACGACCGGCGGCGGCTGAAGGAGGCGCTGGCAGCCAACTTCTCCGAAGGCAGCCTGGTGGAGCACGATCTGACTGAGACTGCGCTTGGGGAAGCGATCGACGATGCGCGGGCCTTGTCGCTGTTCGCGGCGGAGCGTCTGATCTGGGTTTTGAACGCCGAGGCCGCGCTGCCGAAGGGCAAATCCGCTACCAGCGAAGATGCCGAAGAGGATGGGGAGGCGGATTCCGGGGGCGCTCACTCGGGAGGCGACGCCGCGCCGCTGGCCGCCTACGTGAAAGACCCCACGCCCGGTGTGACCTTAGTCGTCGAAGCGGCGCGTTTCGATTTCGAAGGCGACGATAAGCGCAAGCAGGAGCGGGTGCGGAAGTTTTATGCCGCCATCCCAACTGTCGTGGAATTGCGGCGCTACGCGCTCCACGAAGCGCGTGCGGAGGCGGGCAACCTGCTGCGCAGGGCCGGGCTGAAGCTGGATGCGCCGGCGCTCGATCTGCTGGTGGAAGCGCTGGGCGGCGATATGGCGCGGATTGCGGTGGAAATCGAAAAGCTGGCGTTATTCGCCGGGAACCGCATGGTGGGCGCAGCGGAAATCGCCGCGCTGGTGCCGGATGCCCGCACAGTCACGATCTTCGCACTGGTCAATGCGCTCGGCCGGCGCGACCGGGTGCGTTCGCTCGAAGCGCTCGATACGCTGGTAAAGGAAGGCGAATATCTCCCATTGGTGCTGTCGTTTCTTTCGACCCAGTTCCGTATGGCCCTGGTGGCGCGCGAAGCGGGGCTGCGCGGCGCCGGGCAGATCCAGACCCACTTCGTGCGCATGGGAGTGCCCATGTGGCCTTCGCGCGCGGAGCAGATCCTCCAAACGGTATCCCAATTCAGCCAGCGGCAACTCGAAAGCGCCGTAAAGCTGCTCTTCCGCGCCGATAGCGGCCTGCGCGACGCCCGCCCCGACGACCGTACCATCATGGAACAGTTCGTAGTGGAATTGACGCGCTAAAGCGACCGGCTCTTACTGCGGCTTTTCTTTGTCGTCCACCGGCATATCGGGGAAGCTAAGCCGTTTCTCCAGCTCGGTGAGCCGGGCCTCGAGCGCACTGATGCGTGCCATGAGCGCGGTTTGGTTGGCCTCAAGCTGCACGGCCCGAAGCTGCTGCATTTCGGCCAGGTTATAGAAGGCCTTCGCGAGCAGATCGGCGGTATCGTGGACGGCTTTCATGAGGCGCTCCTCCAGGTTCAGCAGATCGCCCCGGATGGTGTCCAGTATGTGATCCTCAAGTTCTTTGAGGTCGCTCTTGGTAGCTTGCACGCCGCGGTCGGTTCCGTTTTTCATTTCGGCCTCGAAATCGAGTGTAACAAAGAAGAAGGAGCCGGGAGCCGAGGGCTAGGAGTCGGGAGTCAGAAGTCAGGAATCAGAAGTCAGGAGCGACCCCGAGCGAAGGCCAGTCATAAGTCCTCACCTTAGGTACCTCCCGCCCCGCGTTCTGGGCCTTGCCGCCGCCGTCATGGCACTCTGCAATTTCGCATTTCTCATCCGCCCTCAATCCGAGGCAGCGTACAACCCGGCGCTCGTCTTCGCCTCTGCCCAACAGTCGCGCTGGCCGCCCGGCACCCCGATCCTCTTTCACACATTCCATCCGGACCTCTGGACGATCAGCTATTTCACCCAGGAGGCATCGTGGATTGTCCTGAACGAGGCATCCGAGCCCGAACTGGAGCACTGGCTGCAATATGCCAGGTGTTTTTCAATGTTTATCGCAAATGAGACGCCATCCCAGTAGAAGTTGCGCGTCGGCAGGATTAAGTAAAGCAGCAGCGGCAGGGCAAGTGAGCAGGCGCGGGACCAGGTAGCGGCGCAAAGTTCACGGCGCATAGGTCCGCAGCAGGCGGATGCCGGATTCCGTGTTGACAAGGGCGCGATCCGCCTCTTGCGGCACATGCCAAACTTCGCCGGTTTCGATTGGCTGATCGCCAATTGCGCCGCGGCCCTCAACAACTACGAACAACTGGCATCGCTCTGGCGAGGGCGTGTATTTTACGCCGGCCGGCAGGCAGAGGGCTTCCGTGACGAAGTGGCGGGAGCGCACCAGAAGATCGCGGCCTGGCTCGATGGGCGATGGGTGCGAGCAGCCGGGATGCAAGCCCGTATCGGCGACGGCGATGCCCTGATCGAGGTGCATTTCGCGCGGGCGGCCGTAGTCCCACAGGCGATAGGTCACGTCCGAGTGCTGTTGGATTTCGCAGAGGACGATGCCGGCGCCGATGGCGTGCACGGTGTGCGCCGGCGTGAAGTACGTTTCGCCGGCTTTGACCGGAAACCAGTTCACAAGCTCCTCAATTTCGCCGGTCCAGCAGGCCTCGCGCAGGCGTTCGCGGGTGATGGGCCGGCGGAACCCCAGGGCGATCTGCGCGCCCGGCTCGGCTTCCAGGATGTGCCACATTTCGGTCTTGCCGCGAGTGACTCCTTCGCCGTCATCGGGGTGCACCTGAATGGACAGCTTTTCCGAAGTGAAGAGCAGTTTTACCAGCAGGGGCAGTTCCTCTTCCGCGAGGAACCACACCTCGCCGATATCCCGGCCGCAATCCGGGAACCAGGGGGCGAGGCGCTTCCGGCCCCACACCTTCTCTCGCGGAGAAGGCGTGAGGCGCAGAGGTTTCCGCATGGGATTCTACGTCGTAGCGAATGCGTGGATGCGGTCGAGGCCACGCTCCAGCTCCTTCATCGAGGCCGCATAGGAAAGGCGGAAGTGCTCGGTGGTGCCGAATGCCTCGCCCGGAACGACCGCTACTTTCGCTTCTTTGAGCAGCCGGTCGCAAAGCTCAAGGGAACTGCGGATGCCCTTGCGCGCCATTACCTGGCCCATGTTGGGATAGGCGTAAAACGCGCCGCGCGGCTCGGCGATCTTCACACCCGGAATGGTGCGCAGCCGCTGGATCACGAAGTCCCGGCGCCGCCGGTATTCGGCCAGCATGACATCCACCGAATCCTGCGGGCCGCGCAGCGCCTCTACGGCGGCTTTCTGCGCGATGGAAGTCGGATTCGAAGTCGAGTGGCTCTGCAGCTTGTTCATGGCCGTAATGATGGGCGCGGGCATCAGCCCGAAGCCAACGCGCCAGCCGGTCATGGCGTAGGTCTTCGAAAGCGAACCCACCACCAGTACGGTTTCCTTGGAACCGGGCAGGGAAGCGACGGAATAAGGCTGGCTGTCGTACAGGAAGCGGCAATAGCATTCATCGGTCATTAGATAAATCCCGCGCGTTTCCGCCAGGTGGTAGATTTTCTCGAACTCGGATCGATCGACTACGCCGCCGCTGGGATTCGAGGGCGAATTGATGATGATCATCTTCGTCCGCGAGCTGAGGTGCGGCTCGATCATGGCCGCGGTTACGGCGAAGCCCTGATCTTCGTCGGTCTGGACGAAGACGCATTTGCCGCCGGCGTAATTGACGACGTCCTTATAAGTGACCCAGTACGGCACGGGGATGACGACTTCGTCGCCGGGGTTGACCAGCGCCTGCACGGCATTGAAGATGATGTGCTTGCCGCCCACGGTGATCAGGCACTCATTGGGCTGGTAATCGGTGCCGAAGGTTTGGCGGTGATATTCGCAGACGGTCTTCTTCAATTCCGCCGTGCCGCCGACCGCTGTGTACTTGGTGAAATTCTCGTCGAGCGCGCGAATGGCGGCTTGCTTGATGTTGTTGGGAGTGGGGAAGTCCGGTTCTCCGGCTCCGAAATCCACCACGTCCACGCCCTCGGCGCGTAGGCGCTCGGCGTCAGCCGCTACCTTCATGGTCGAGGAAGCGCTGATAAGAGAGATACGGTCGGCTATGGCGTTGGCTACTGCTGGCATTGGGTTTGTAATTATGCCCCTTTCTTTCTGAGTATGGACATCCGGCGCTCGAGCCGCTCTTCCACCGAAGGCGGCACCAGGCCGGAAATGTTTCCGCCCAGGCTGAAGACTTCCTTCACCAGGCGCGAACTGATAAACGAATAGGCTTCGTTGGCAAGCAGAAAAACGGTCTCGAGACCGGGATTCAAACGGCGGTTCATGACGGCCATTTGCAGTTCGTATTCGTAGTCGGAAATGGCGCGGATGCCGCGCAGCAGCACGGTCGCCGAATGCCGGGAGGCGTGCTCCACCAGCAGGCCGTGGAATGCATCGACCTCGATATTGGCATAGCCGTTCAGCACTTCGCGAAGCATTTCGATGCGCTCTTCCGCGGAAAACAGCGGCTGTTTGGCCTCATTCCGCAGAACCGAGATGATCAGCCGGTCGAACAGGCGAGAGCCCCGCTGGATCAAATCCAGGTGTCCGTTGGTGATGGGATCGAACGATCCTGGGTAGATCGCGGTGACACCCCGATGTTCGCGCGGCAACCTGGACTCGCTTTCTGGATGTATCTTAACGATTGTAGCGAAAACCGGGGCCGCGCTGCACGCTGGAGGTGTCCGGAGCGGTCCGGAACCGGGCGCGGGCCAAGTACAATCGGTACGTGGATCCGCTGCGCATTCTGGTTACTGGCGGGGCCGGTTATATCGGCTCCCATACTGTCCGGCTGCTGCTGAATCAGGGGCACGAAGTCACGGTTGTAGACAACCTTTCCAAGGGGCACCGGCACAATGTGCCCGCCGGTCTTTTATATGAACTGGATGTGGCGGACACGGCGTCGCTGGCGGACCTGATGCGCCGCAAGCGGACCGACGCGGTGATCCATTTCGCGGCGCTTATTGCGGTGGGCGAATCGATGCAAGTCCCCGAGCGCTATTTCGCCAACAATGTTTGCGGGTCGCTCGCGCTGCTGACGGCAATGGTGCAGGCGGAGGTGAAGCGGATCGTCTTCTCTTCGACGGCGGCGGTTTACGGCAATCCGGACACCACGCCGATTCAGGAGGAGGCGGCCATCCGGCCGGTAAACGCGTACGGCGAATCGAAGGTGATGGTGGAGACACTGCTGCGCTGGTTCGACACGATTCACCAGGTGCGCAGCGTGGCGCTGCGCTACTTCAATGCCTGCGGCGCGGACCCGGCCGGAGACCTGGGCGAAGAGCATGTTCCGGAAACCCACTTGATTCCGCTCATACTGCGCGCGGTAGTGACGCAGGAACCGATGATCGTTTTCGGCAACGACTACGATACGCCTGACGGCACCTGCATCCGCGACTACATCCACGTGAACGATCTGGCGCAGGCGCACATTCTGGCTGTGGAGCACTTGATGGGCGGCGGCGCGTCGGACCGGTTCAATGTGGGAACGGGGACGGGCTACTCGGTGTTTGAAGTGATCCGCGCCGTGGAGCAGGTGACCGGGCGCAAGGTGCCGTTCCGGATCGGCGCGCGGCGGGAAGGCGATCCCGCCAGCCTCGTGGCGGCCTCGGGAAAGCTGCAGAATGAGCTGGGCTGGCGCCCGCGATCAAGCGGTTTGCTGGAGATTGTGGAGGACGCTTGGCGGTTTGCGGAAAAGCACCAGTTTGTGTAGAACTGCGGGAACTCCCCGTAATCTATGCGCAAGCTCGCACTGTGATTCTGCCTATGTTTGCCAGTCGTTCAGCTATTACCCGTTGCAGTGAGTGTAAACGGCTGGTTCTCCGGCATTCTTTTGGTCGTGCTCCTGGTTGTGCTTTCGCGGGAAGCGGACAAGAGATCATCGGAGGAGATCCCTGCCGGCGCGCTACTACCGGCCAGCAGCGGCCTGGCTGGGGCGGCCACTGGCCTGTGGCTGGCGTATCAGTTGATCCTGGTTGCGCTTGACCCGTACAGCTATTCCTTACTCCGTGCGTATGCATCTCAGCTTGGCCCGGCACTTCCGACCCTCTGGGCCCTGCTGGGACCGCAGCTTCGCCAACTGACCGGCACTTTTCCCGGTTTTGTCCCGGGCTTCTGGTCTCTATAGCCACGCGGCCCAACGCGCAATCTCCTGAGCCATCTTCAGCCTGAATGCCGCTGTGGTCCTCACTCCACCCGCTTCCACAACAGATCCCAAGCTTCGCGCCGCTCGCCGAAGCCGGTGATGCGGCCGTTCTGGTCGCGATGGAACACCTTGCGATAGCGTGGCCTTCCGGAAACGAAGAGCATATCCGCCACTTCCGCCCGCAGCATCTCGGGTGGATGTCCTGGCTCCTGCCCTTCCAGCATGCCACCCCTGGATTCGAATCTCGTAGATTTTGGAAGGCGTCAGCGCATACCGGCCTGTGTACTCCTGCATGTGGCGATCCGAAAGCGCAACGGCGGGAGGGCTGGTACGCAACGCTAGCACCTGGCTCGCGACCAAACGCCAACCTGCCGGCACCTTCATCCACGTATCGGTAGCCCGGTATTGGCAGTGCAATTCGTGACCGTAGTAGGTTTCGTGTTCGTCTTCAATATAGGTTGTGACTGCGACCGGCCCATGCAGGGCGACTCGGAAATTCGCAAGCTGGATGTTATCCGTGATCTCCTTTGGGAGCGGTTTCAGTTGATCGAGCATTTGTTTCTTGGAGAGAACGGTTCCCGACTCGTCTATAAATCACATGATCATCCAAATAGCGTTCCCAAACCGCGATAGAGCCGGTTGGAATGGCGTCCAGAAGCTCGTGCGTTCGGCGCTTTAGAAGGATTGAAACATTTTCCGCGGCGTTTAGAGATCCGCATAGCAACACTGCGAACGGGATTACAGGGATGAGCTTGATGGTCCCATTATCTTCCTCAGCAGTTTACCCTCAAGTTTTTGCCGGTTCCGCCGATAGGAGGGAATATGGCTTTGGCTGCCTCTGCGCGTCCCGAACTGCGGCGGCGTCTGGGCCGGGAATTGGCTGTTCGGGCTCGTTTTGGCTGGCCCCTGCACCTGATCTTCCTGGTTCTGTTTGCCAGCCAGTCCGATTTCGGAACATCCCAGCGGGAGGCGGTCTGGATCTATTCCGGTGCGGTCGTGGCCGGAGGACTATTCCGAGTCTGGTCCGCCAGGCGCGTTCTGAAACTGAAGGATGGGCGCGCCGAGCGTTGGCTTACGGCATTGCAGTGTGGGGTTCACTTCCATTCTCTCTGCTGGGGTGCTTTTCTCAGCTTTGCCTTCTACAAAGTCTTCGGCAACCACACTATGGAAGCAACGCTGCTGATCTCTATAGGCGGCTTTACCGCCATGGCCGCATTTATGTTTGCCGCCTGTCCGGCGGTATCGGTGGTTTGTGTTGCCGCGCAGATGATTCCCGATCTAATCTGGGCCGCGTTCGCGCGAGGCCAGATGGGAATCCTGCCGCTTTTGTTCGGCCTGATTTTCCTAACGCTTCTGTCAGGTGTTGTGGTAATCCAGCATCGCCATATCGTCAGCATGATCGAAGCGCAAATGCTGCTGGAGTTCCAGGGCGAAACGTTGCGGGCGGCCAAGGAGGCGGCCGAACAAGCCTCCACCGCCAGGGCGAGATTTCTGGCGAACATGAGCCACGAGGTCCGCACTCCAATTAATGGCATTCTCGGCTCGGCTCAGTTACTGGCGGAAGGTCCATTAGATCCGCAACAACAGCCGGTTATGGAGGCGCTGCTTCGTTCGGCCGAAGATCTTCTCGCGCTCGTGGACGATATTCTGGATTTTTCCAAGATGCGCGCCGGCAAGATGAGGCTGGAGTGTGAGGCCTTCGATCTGCAGAAACTGGTTCACGAGGTAGTAACGCCCATGCTTCCAGTGGCCACGGCCAAAGGCGTGACCTGCCGGATCGAGATTGCGCACGACCTGCCGCGCGGCTTTCGCGGCGATTCGCTGAGGATCCGCCAGGTGCTGCGAAATCTCTTGGGTAATGCGATCAAGTTCACCCCGAGCGGAGAGATTTCGCTCACCGTAAAGCGGGGCCGGCCGGGATGGGTCTCGTTCATCCTGACGGACACAGGCATCGGGATTGCCGCGGACAAGCTGCCCACCCTGTTTCAGGACTTCGCGCAAGCCGATAGCTCCACCACGCGGCGGTTCGGCGGCAGCGGTCTGGGACTGGCGATTTCCAAGAACCTGACCGATTTGATGCAGGGCCGCTTGCATGCGGAAAGCGAGCTGGGCAAGGGATCGCGTTTCTACTTTGAGATCCCGCTCCCATCTTGCGAACCGCCATCGGGGGCCCTGCATGCCCTGGACGGCGTTGTGCGCGCTACCGATGCCCGCTTACCCACGGGTTTGCGCGTTCTGGTAGCCGAGGACAATCCCATCAATCGTCTAATTGCGGAGAAATTCCTCACGGCTTCGGGAGCTATAGTCGATCAGGCGGCAACCGGGAAGGAAGCCGTCGCGCTGTTTTCCGCGCATGAATACGGCGTTGTTCTCATGGATTGCCACATGCCGGAAATGGATGGCTTTGAAGCGGCGGCCGCCATCCGTTCGCTCGGAAGACGGGGCGCGGCGGTGCCGATCCTGGCGGTTTCCGCGAGTGTTTTGGAAGAAAATCGGGAACGATGCTTGGAAGGAGGGATGAATGGCCTTGTCTCGAAGCCCGTGCGGCGCGAAGCGCTGATAGAAGCGATTCTCGCGGCCTTGAATCCGGCGGCCTTGAATTCGGAGGGCGGAACGAATCCAGAGTGCGGAATACAAGCGTCCTCGTGGCTGCCGCCCTCCTGCCTGGCTGTAGCACCGCCGATCCGGCAAACGTAGCGCCGCGATCCTGTAGCTGGTTCTACGGCTGCAAGTCGAGCGAAGCCTTCCCCGCCGGACCGGAATAAATCAGCTCCAGCGAGCGAATGCTCTTCACTTTTCCGCCGTAAGGAAAATAGATCAGGCCGTCTTGGGGCAGTTCGCGATCGCCATCGGCCAGCGCCGATTTTCTCACCCGCTGTGCCCATGCGCGGCGCAACTCCGCCGGCGGCCGGGGTGGCTCCTTACTCGTATCGTTTCCTCCCCCGCCCAGAATGCCATTGCCGCCCTTTTCCGGCCTTTCTGGCGGAACCCACTCCGGGTCTTTTACCGACCCTCCCACCTGTTCGTACGGCTCGCTGGCCGTCGGATTCTTCCGGTTATTAATGCGCAGCGAGAAATCGCTGAACGACACCGGGAGGCGCGTGCCCGCCGGCCCAAAAAACGCCACCTCCACCACCACATAATCGTCACTCGAAAGGGGACCTTCCGGAGTGGGCAGGCCATGGCCTGCGAATTCCGCGGCAAGGGTGATCTTTCCCAGTTTGGCCTGCGCCGGATAATCCGACGGCGCCGAACGTGGGGGCAGCCCCTGAGGTTCGTTGATGGTTCCGCCTACAGCGATAGTTCCGCTTGGCGGCTCCTTGGCTGTGGCCTGATCGCTGGACCGGGAACCCGGCGCCTGCGCGTACAAACTGAGCGCAAGCGCGCCCACAAACATTGCTCTGAAGGACACTGACAACAGCATTTCAGAAACACAGTAACACTTCCGCCCCGCTTTTGTGTTGGGCTGTTTTGTGGTGGCTGCTTCGTGGTGGAATGCTTTGCGGTCCCCAGCCGCGCCGCGGCGCTACACGCAGTGCAACTGAGGCGGGGCTGCTGCGCCCGCCGTCCGAAACTCGTACTGATTGATCGCAATAGCGATTCCATCGCGGGATGCGCGGACGATTCGCCCGCAAACCATAAGTTGCATCGGCAAGTTGTCGTGAAGGAGAACGGGCCAGGCAATCGATAACTCCACGGTGCCATCCAGCGGCAGCTTGGTGTCGGTTTGGAAGAGTATTCCGGAACTACTCATATCGACGGTTGTGCCGGCGCCTGCTTCTAAGACCCGCCCTCTGCGCAGAACTTTCCAGCGCAGTCTCAAGGGCATATCGAACCGGCGGCTGGCCCTGCGTTCGCGCGCGAAAATCTGTTCCGCCTCACTTACCAACTGGGCTTCAAAAGGGTTCATAAATAAGCTCGGTAATGAGTTCAGTCCGCTTTCGTACAGTTCATTATCGAGTGTTATCTGGTCTAACGAAAGTAATGCGAGTACCGGCATAAGTACTTGTACTACGCGTCGCCCGAAGGAAGACAGGAACTAAGACCGGGGCCGGTAAATGCTACTTTTCCTCAGCCGCCCCTAAAGTAGGGGTATAATTAGCGGATGCGGCGCTGCTCCGTGCGCTGCGCTGATGGCTCTCCTGCCTGCGGAGCGAACCTATGTCTTCAATCTTGGATGCTGCTCATGACGGGCGTCTGTTGCGCCTCGTCATGAACCGGCCCGATAAGCGCAATGCCCTGAACGCCGAATTGTGCCGCGAGTTGGTAAGTCACCTGGAACGAGCCTTCAGAAGTCAGCCAGTGGGCGCTATCCTTCTGCTCGGCAACGGCAAACATTTCTGCGCCGGCATGGATTTGAGTGAAATAGACACTTCCCGGACCAACGAAATCACTCTCCTTCACGAGCAACTCTTTACCATCGGATTCCGCTCTGCCAAGCCGCTCGTGGCCGGGGTAACCGGCGCCTCCCTAGGCGGCGGCATGGGTTTGGTGGGCAACTGCCATATCGTGGTGGCCCACCCTGAAGCCACCTTTGGCCTGACCGAAATCCGTATCGGCATGTGGCCTTTCCTGGTGTTCCGCGCGCTGGCGGCGGGCATCGGAGAGCGGCGTGTGCTCGAAATGGCCCTCACGGGCCGCATTTTTCCGGCGAGCGAAGCCAAAGAAATTGGCCTTGTCCACGAAATTTCGCCGGACCCGCAGGCCCGCGCCGCCGAAATCGCCCGCAACCTCTGCCAGTTCTCCCCCACCACAATCCGAAGCGGTATGGAATTTTTCGCCGAAACCCGCGGCCAAAGTTGGGAAACTGCCGGTCGGATCGCCCGCCGGATCCGCGATGAAATTTTCAGCAGCCGCGACTTCGCCGAAGGTCTCCGCGCCTTCCGCGAAAAGCGCCCACCACGGTGGCCATCATTGGAAGGAAGGTAGTGTCCCTCTATATGTTGGGCAGAGTCGCATATCACCCCAAGATGCTGTGGTCCAGGTGCTTTACTTTTGCCTGGATCGCGATTAGTATAGTTACAACTCCCCCGAACACCGTCGAGGTATTCTTTTGCTGAGACTCAAACGAATCGAGCTGCAGGGATTTAAGTCCTTCTGCGACCGTACCGAATTGCGCTTTCACGGCGAAGGCATCGCGGCCATCGTCGGCCCCAATGGCTGCGGCAAGTCCAACATTAGCGACGCCATAAGCTGGGTGCTCGGGGAACAATCGGCCAAGAGCCTGCGCGGCAGCCGCATGGAAGACGTTATCTTCGCCGGTACCCGTGACCGCAAGCCGGTCGGGCTGGCCTACGTAACCATGACGTTGGTCGATCCCGAGGCGCACGATCAGGCTAAGGCCCATAAAATCCAGGTCGTCGAAAATGGCCAGTCCCCGGTCCAGAAGGCGCCCGGCGAAATCACCATTACCCGGCGCCTCTACCGTTCCGGCGAAAGCGAATACCTCATCGACGGCCATTCCGCCCGCCTGCGCGATATCCAGGATCTCTTCATGGGCACCGGCCTTGGTCCGGAAAGCTACGCCATCATCGAGCAGGGCCGCATCGGCCAGATCCTCAGCTCGAAACCGCAGGACCGCCGCGGCGTAATCGAAGAAGCCGCCGGCATCACCCGTTTCAAAACCAAAAAACGCCTCGCCGAAGCCAAGCTCGAAAGCGCCAAACAGAATCTGGCGCGCGTCTACGACATTCTGGAAGAGGTCACCCGGCAGGTGAATTCGCTCAAGCGCCAGGCGGCCAAAACCCGCCGGTACGCGGAGCTCAAAGCCGAATTCGAAGGCCGCCTGCGAGTGGTGTTGTCCGGCAAGTACCGGCTGCTCGAACGCGATGCCGCCAAGACCGCCATCGACCTGAATCTCGCCGCCACCGAGTTGAAAACACTCACCCAGCAGGTGGCTGAAAAAGAAACGGCGCACGAGCGAGCGCAGACCGAATGCTACAAGCTGGAGCAGGAGCTTACCGCCGCGCGCCAGTTGCTTTCGGAAGCAAATCTCGAAGCCGAGCGCACCCGCGGGCGGCTCGAAGCCCAGGCGCGCGAAAGCGCGGCCATAGAGCAGCGCATCTCGCAAGCCGAAAAGGAATCCCAGGAATTGGATGGCCGTTTGCAAGCCCTCGGCCAGGAAGCCACCCTGCGCCAGAACAACGTGCAGGCTCTCGAAAACCGAATCGCGCAGGCGCGCGGCCGCATGACCGAAATCAACCAGCAGCGGGAAGCCCTGCAGGGCGCGGTGCGCCAGCGCGAGCAGGCTATCGAGGCCGGACGCCAGGTGGTTCTCCGCCTTCTCGGCGAGGCCTCCACGCTAAATAACCAGCTTGCCCAGGTGGAAGAATACCTGGCCGCCATCGAGCGGGAGACGGCCCGCACGGAGCGGGAAGAGCAAACCGCCGCCGCCGAAATGGAGCGCCTGGAATCCGCCAGCCGCACGCTTTCGGAAACCGTCCGGCAGAGGCAACTGGAACTCGAATCGGTGGTCGCCGAAAAGCAGCGCACCGAGCAGGACTTGGGCGAGCGCCGCAAAGCCGCCACTGGCGCGCGGCACGAAATCGATTCGCTCAAAAGCGAAGTCTCCTCCATTCGCGCCCGCAAAGAATCGCTCGAACAGGTGCTGGCCCATCGCACCTACACCACCGAATCCGTCAAGCGCCTCTTTGCATCGCTCGAAAAGCGGAAGGCCGCCAACCAGGACCAAGATGTGCGCCTGCTGGGCGTGCTGGCCGACTATGTGGACGTAGACCCGCAGTTTGAAAAACCGGCCGAAGAGTTCCTGCATGAAGAGCTGGAATACGTGGTTGTCGAAAACTGGGACCAGGCCGAGCGTGGTCTCGATTTCCTTCGCGCCAGCACCGATGGCCGCGCCACCTTCCTGGTGCATCCGGAGCCGGACAGCAATGGACACCAGCAGTTGCCCGAACCGCCGGTCGGCCCGGAAGCGGGTGTGGCCGCGCGCCTGAGCGATTCGCTCCGCCTGACCAACGGCTTCCGCGATCGCGCCGGCGACCTGCTGCCGCGCGTCTCCAGGTGCTTCCTCGCGGAGGACCGTGCGGCCGCGCAGCGTCTCGCCGTCGCCTATCCGCATTTGTACTTCCTGCTGCCCGATGGCGTCTGCTATCACGGCCACACCATTACGGGCGGCCGCAAGGCCGGTGCCGGCCCGCTCGCCATGAAGCGCGAAGCCCGCGAACTGGCCGCCGCGCTGGCCGAGCGCCAGGGCGCGCTTGATCGCAAGCAGGCCGAACTCGAAAACCTGAATCGCGAAATTGCTCATATCGAATCCGAACTGGAGCGGCTGCGCGGTTTGCAACAAACGCGCGAGAAGGATCGGGTTGCTCTTGATCACGAAATGCGCAAGCTGAGCGATGATCGCGCCCGCGCCAGTTCCCGCGTTTCCGTTGCCCGGCTGGAACTGGAGCGCCTCCGCCGCGATACCGCCAAATCGCTCGAGCAGCGCGAAAAGAACCAGGCGGCCGTGGCCGAAAAAGAGAAGATGCGGGCCCAGCGCGAGCAAGCGCTCGAAACCCAACGTCAGGAACTCGAAGAGTTGCAGACGCGCGCCGCCGCCATCGGTGAAGAGCACGCCGCCGTGCGCGCCGAACTGGCCGGCTTTGAAGAGCGCCACCGCGCCGAGCGCGCTTCCGTCGCCCGCCTGGAACAGCAGTTCCGCGAGATCGCCGGCCGCCGCCGCTCCATCGGCGCCGAAGTCGACCGGCTCGGGGAACAGCGCGCCCGCCTGCTGGCCGACAACGTGGAATTAGACCGCAAAGCCGCCGCGCTCGGCGAACAAATCGTCGAACTGGAAGCGCGCGTCAACCAAATGGCCACTGACGATGACGCCCGCCGCGAAGCTCTCCGCGCAAGCGATGAAGAGCTGAAATCGCTCCGCGCCGGCCTGGAGGAGCGCCATACCCGCCGCTCGGAAATCGAAGTGGACCTGGTCCGCAAGCAGGCCGAGTTGAAGTATCTCGATGAGACCAGCCGCAAAGAACTGAACTGCCCGGTGGAAGAACTGATTCCGGCCGATGCGCCCATCCCCGATGCCGGCGCCATCGCCGATGCCGAGCAGGCCGCGCAGGAACTGCGCAGCCGCATCGAGGCGCTGGGCGCGGTGAATCCCGCCGCCATGGAAGAATTCCAGGAAGCGCAGCAGCGCCATGAATTCCTCAGCGCGCAGCGCCAGGACCTGATCGATTCCATCCGCGACACGGAAAAAGCCATTCAGGAAATCGACCAGGTCTCGCGCAACCGCTTCGCCGAAGCGTTCGAAGCCATCAACAACCATTTCCGCGCTGCCTTCCAAAAGTTGTTTGGCGGAGGCTCCGGAGAGATGCGCCTTACCGACCAGGAGAACGCCGCCGAGTCCGGAATCGACATTATCTGCTCGCCCCCCGGCAAGCGTCTGCAAAACGTGCTGCTGCTCTCGGGCGGCGAAAAGGCGCTTTCGGCTGTGGCGCTGCTGATGGCGATCTTCAAATACCAACCCAGCCCCTTCTGCGTGATGGACGAAGTGGATGCGCCGCTCGATGAATCGAACATCGCCCGGCTCTGCACGATGATCCAGGAAATGTCGAGTGAGACGCAATTTGTGATGATCACTCACTCCAAGCGCACCATGGAAGCGGCCCAGGCGCTCTATGGAGTGACTATGCAGGAACCGGGCGTTTCGCGGCTGGTCTCGGTGCGGTTCGGAGGGGTGGCGGAAGCGGCAGCGTAGGTTTCCGACTGGCGAAAGCTTCCCCCCGGGATAGTGGAGTGATGGAATTCCGATTGGTTCACCCAACGTTCGATAGCCTGCGGTCAACGACGCCACGTTTGTAACGTTCGACCGCGGACTGGGGAGCGTCGCGGGAAATAAGCCGCGGGTTAAAATTCTGGGCTGGGCTACCGTACCCTCACTCCGCCTTTCCACCCACCTGCGCTACCCACCACCGCAGCCCCACAAACAGAAACCGCCAATCGTGGAAAAACTCCGGCGGCTTGCCTTCCGCGGCGTGCCCGATGAATTGCAGCGCCCATCCGCCCGCAAACAGAATCGCCGGCGCGGGCCACCATCGCGGGCGCCGCAGGAGCGCCGGCGCCATCAGAATCGAGGCTGTAATCGCCGGAATTCCGGCCATGTGGCAGGCCCGGTTCACCGGGTGCTGGTGGCTGGTCTCGTATCGGGCAATCCACTCCTCCCAGGTGCGGTTTCCCAGCATGCGCGCCATCCTATCACTTTACGAAGCCTTACGCTCACAGAGCGCCGCTGGTGTTACATTTTGGGTGTGCACATACTGCTGGTCGATGATGACGCGGAACTGTGCGCGCTCTTGAGCGAGTTCCTGGGCCGCGAAGGCTTCCAGGTGGAATGCGTGCACGAGGGGCATGCCGCGCTTGCGCGCGCCACCGGCGGCGGCTTTGACCTGATTGTGCTGGATGTCATGCTGCCGGGACTGGATGGTTTCGAGATCCTTCGCCGTCTCCGCCAGCAGAGCAGAATTCCCGTAATTATGCTGACCGCCCGCGGCGAAGATGTGGACCGCATCATCGGGCTCGAGCTGGGAGCCGATGACTACCTCCCTAAGCCCTTCAATCCCAGGGAACTAGCGGCCCGTATCCGGGCCATCCTGCGGCGCTACGAGCAGAGCCGCGAACATCCCGCGGCCAATGGACGCATCGAGGTCAATGGCGTGGTGCTCGATCCCGGCACCCGGCAGGTATTCAGCGGCGGCAGACCGGTCGACCTGACCACCTTTGAATTCGACATCCTCGAAATGCTTATGCGCTCTTCCGGTCGCGTCCTTTCGCGCGATGCCCTGATGGAGAACTTCTACAACCGCAAAGCCACGCCCTTCGACCGCTCCATCGATATGCATATCAGTCATCTGCGCAAGAAGCTGGAGCACGGCGCCACGCTGATTAAGACCATCCGCGGCGTTGGGTACCAGTTTTGCCGGACACCCGAGGACGCTCAGGCCGTGTGAAGGACGACGTTTAGGCGGTATGAATTCCCTCTTTGCCAAAATCCTGCTCTGGTTCTGGACCTGGGTGGTGGTGGCCGTCATCGGCTCGGCATTCATTTCCGCCTGGGAGTTCCGCCACAACGCTTCGGATCGCGCCGCGCCGGCCGGTCAGTTGGTTTCCTTCCAGCTCAGTCAGGCTCGCTGGGCATACGAAAGCGGTGGGCGCGCCGGGTTGGAACGGTTTCTCGAAACCGTAAATCGCATTTACAACGCGCATGGGATCCTTACCGATAATCGCGGCACCGACCTGCTCACGGGCAAGGACCGCTCGTACCTGATCCGCCGGGCGCGTCGGCGCCCGCCATACGAGCTGTTCCGCGCCGGCAATGCGATGCTGGCGCGAGCCGCCGATGACGGCCGCTACTGGTACTTCTACGAAGTGGAAGGCCAGCAGGTGGGGTTGTGGTTCCTCCAGTGGGACCACCTGTTCGTGCTGCTCGCGGCCGTCGTGCTTTGCTACTGGCTGGCTCTGCACCTGACCGCGCCCGTGCGGCAGTTGCAAAAGGCGGTCGAGCGCTTCGGGCGCGGCGATTTATCGGCGCGCGTGAACTCCAAGCGGCGGGACGAACTCGGCCAACTGGCGCGCACCTTCGACCGCATGGCCGGCCGCATCGAAACCCTGCTCGCCGCCGAGCGGCGGCTGTTGCTGGACGTTTCCCACGAATTGCGTTCCCCGCTGGCGCGGCTGGGAGTGGCGGTGGAACTGGCTCGTTCCGGGGCGGACGTCAATACAAACCTGGACCGCATTCAGAAGGAATCCGACCGGTTAAACTCGCTCGTGGCGCAACTGCTGCAGGTGACTCGCGCCGAAGGAGACCCCACCCAGTTGCGCCGCGAGCCGGTGCGCGTGGATGAACTGGTGCAGCAGCTTGTGGACGATTCCGCGATCGAAGCGCAGGCCCACGGTTGCGAGTTGAAATACGAGAAGCGCCAGCCGGTCACGGTGGAAGGCGATCCGGAGTTGCTGCGCCGCGCCGTGGAGAACGTGCTGCGCAACGCCATCCGCTACGCGCCGCCCCAAACCGCCGTGGATGTATCGCTGGCGCGCAACAATGGTTCGGCGGTGGTGGACGTGCGCGACCGCGGGCCGGGCGTGCCGGAAGACTCGCTACCCCGCATCTTCGATGCGTTCTATCGCGTAGAGACGGACCGCGCGCGCTCTTCCGGAGGCGCTGGCCTGGGCCTGTCCATCGCGCGCCGCGCCATCGAGTTGCACAAGGGGAAGATCCGCGCGCGGAACGCTTCCCCCGGGCTGGAAGTGGAGTTGGAGTTGCCGGCGGCTCAGGTGTAGCCGGCCGTCATATAGAGTAAGAGTATGCGCCTCTATCGAGCGGCCCTGGCGGCAGCGGCCGCGGTATCGGTTTTGGCGGCGCAGAACCTGCGTCCCAAAGATGTCCGCGAGATCGCCAAAGCCGGATCGAATGCGATCCCCAAGCTCCAGGACCTTTTAAAGAACCCGGATATCGATGTCCGGTTGGAAGCCGTGAAGCAGATCACGGAGATTGGAACCCAGCGGAGCCTGGATCCGCTGATTCTGGCGACCCAGGACAACGACCCCGAAATGCAGATCCGCGCCACCGATGGGCTGGTGAACTTCTATCTCCCTGGTTATGTGAAGACCGGCTTGGGGAGCTCGCTATCGCGAGTGGGCACGGGCATTAAAGGCCATTTCACGGATACCAACGACCAGGTAATCGACCCCTATATCACGGTGCGGCCGGAAGTGATCGCGGCGCTCGGCAAGCTGGCGCGGGGCGGCTCGGACCTGAACGTGCGGGCCAACGCCGCGCGCGCCATCGGCATTCTGCGCGGCAAGGCGGCGGTGCCGGATCTGCTGGCGGCCATCCGCTCGAAGGATACGGATGTGATTTACGAATCGCTGATCGCGCTGCAGAAGATCCGCGACGATTCGGCCGTGGGGCAACTGAATTTCCTGGTGCGCGATTTGAACCCCAAGGTGCAGACCGCCGCCATGGAGACACTCGGGATTTTGCGCGACCAGCAGGCGCTACCGGACATTGTGGATGCGCTCAAGCGGGCGCGCGATGCGCGGGTGCGGCGGTCGGCGCTGGCGGCCATCGCCATGCTGCCGGCCGAGAGCAGCCGGCCGCTGTACGCCCAATATTTGCAGGATAAAGACGACAAAATGCGGACGGCGGCGGCCGAAGGCTACGCGCGCCTGAAGAATCCGGCCGACCGGCCGGTGATCGAAAAGGCATGGCAGGACGAAGGCAAAACCCCCGTCCGGCTAGCGCTGGCATTTGCGCTCGTCAGCCTGGGAAACCTGCAGAGAAGCGAGTTCAGCCCGCTCCAATACCTCATCAACAGCCTCAACCAGGCGGCCTGGCGGGACGTTGCCTTTGCCTACCTGGTAGAAGCGGCGCGGGATGCCAATGTGCGGGCGGCGCTGTTCCCGGCCCTCGAAGGCGGAACCAAGGACGAGAAGATTTCGCTGGCACGCGTGCTGGCGCGCAGCGGCGGGCCGGAGAGCGTACCCTATTTACAGAAACTCACGAACGACACCGATGGCGATGTCGCCCAGGAAGGCGTGCGGGCGCTGCGGAATTTGCAAGCGCGGATTTGACCGATGGGGCGCTTCTCCCCGCCGCTCCACAGCCGGGTCTTTCGTGAGAATACTTACAGATAGCCGCTCCCGCCTAAATCGGACAACTTAGTGCGGATTAACCATTGACAAGTACACCGATTGGAGTGAAACTTGGATTGGAAATGGATTCTGACTTGTTAGGAGCCGGCCACAGCGGCTGGCAGGAGGTGCTTCGATAGAACCGGACCAGAAAGGGGGCGGTTCACCTCCGGGTAGCCAACAGGCAGCCAGGAACGGCTGAGCGATCGGATTCACAAAAGTGCCGGACCAAAATCGGCACAGCGCGTGATGCGCAGAGGGATAATCGCCTAACAGACGTTCTGAGTTGAGCGACTCGGCCGGGTGACCGCCCTTTTCGAATATCGGTGCCCCGCATCAAGTCAGCTCGGTTAGAAACTCATAGCCTGATCGCGAGTGAGCTACGGATCATTGGCGGCGCGCTCGGCTTTCCACAAGATCTGTCGCAGCATTCCCAGCAGCACCGGAGCATCACGCTCCGCGATATTCAACCGCCGCACCAGCCGCCTCACCTTCTCCTCGGTGGAAGCCGCGGTGAGCGGTTTGGTATAGCCGGAGCGGCGAAGAATATCTAGCAATAGAAGTGTGATCTGCTCGGTTTCTCCGGCCGTGGCCCGAGCGATTGGTTTCGCGGGCGGCGTGGAAGCGGCTCTCCGATCACGGGCCAGTTCGTATAGGCAAAGCGCCACTGCTTGGCCCAGATTCATGGAAAGACCCTGGCTCACTGTCGGGATGCGCATGAGCCAGTGGCAATGACTCAACTGTTCGTTCGAGAGGCCGAACTTTTCGGAACCGAACACTAGTGCCACCGGAGCCTGCGCAAGGGCCCGCAATATAAGGCGCGAACCATACTCCAGGCGGCGGAGCGTGTGCCGCAACTCGCGGTGCCCCACGGCCGTGGTGCCGACTACCAGGCCGCAGTCCGCCACCGCTACCGCCAGACTCGAAAACTGTTCCGCCGATTCGAGCACTGCCGCCGCGCCTACCGCGGAACGCGCCTCGCGGAACGCCACGTCATACGGGTTCACCACCCGCAGCCGGGAAAATCCGAAATTGACCATGGCGCGGGCGGCCGCGCCGATATTCAACGGATTCCGGGTCTCGACCAATACGACACGTAACCCGGAACGGAGGTTTGCGTCAATGTCTATATCTTAACAAGCTGGAGTTTGCCGAGTGATTGAAGGGAAGCGGATCGCCGTCGTCTTGCCGGCGTATAACGCGGCGCGCACCTTGGAGCGCACGGTCGAGGAGCTTTCGGATCTGGTCGACGACCGGATCCTGGTGGACGACTACAGCTCCGACGACACCGTTTGCATTGCCCGCAGCCTGGGCCTGGAAGTTTTGCTGCACGGCCGCAACCACGGATATGGCCGCAATCAGAAGACCTGTTACGCAGCGGCTCTCGACCGCGGCGCCGATATTGTGGTGATGGTGCACCCCGACTACCAGTACACGCCGCGGCTGGTAGTGCCTATGGCGAGCATGATCGCTTCGGACGTTTATGACGTGGTGCTGGGATCGCGCATGCTGACTGGTGGCGCGTTGCGCGGCGGCATGCCGCTTTACAAGTACATCGCCAACCGCTCGCTCACGGCGTTTCAGAATCTCCTCACGGGCGCCAGCCTTTCCGAATATCACACCGGCTTCCGCGCTTTCCGCAAAGAGGTGCTGCGCGCCCTGCCGCTCGAAAGCTTTTCCGATAATTTCCTGTTCGATAACCAGATCCTGGCCGAGTGCATTCTGCTCGGCGCTCGCATCGGAGAGATTTCCTGCCCCACGCATTATTTCCCGGAGGCTTCCTCGATTGGCCTGCTGCGCGGTTGCGAATATGGAGTGGGCGTGCTGAAGACTTCCGTGGAATGCGCGCTGCGGCGGATGCTGTCCGGCCGCCTCGCACCGGCATTCAATGCGAGCGACGGGGGCCGCCAGGCCGTGCTCAGTCGTAATACGCGGGAGCGATCTTCCGTTTAATACCTGCGGTGTAATCGTGCTGAATCCATAATTGCGCGTGGTTTTGCTTAATGAACTCTTCCATCTTCGCCCGGCTCTTGGCGGTCTCTTCTTTATTCCAGTCGAACGACGGAATGCGGTGGTAAGTCACCTCTTCAGGATAGTGATACAGATCTCCGGATAAGAGCACATTGCCGGTGTGGGCGAGCTTCAGGAATAGCGACTGGTGGCCGGGCGTATGGCCCGGGGTGAACTTGATCACTACAGTTCCATCGCCGAACACGTCGTGGTCTTCGCCATTCAGCAGAATTGTTTTGCTGTGGGCGAGAGCGGCGAAATATTTCGGATCGGCCACCGCGCCCAGCTTCTTCTCTCCGGCCTGCCGGGGCGCAAAGATCGCGTCGCGGTCGGGCTTCTGCACGATCCAGGTGGACCCGGCGAACAGGCTGGCGTTGGCCACGTGATCGCCATGGTAATGCGAAAGCGCCAGGTACGTGATATCGGCCGGCGTATAACCGATCGCGGCTAATTGTGGCAGCAGCGGGCGATCTACCACAAACGCGCCCTGCGTCTGCGGCGTGACGCCGCTCTGAAACGCGCTATCCGGGATTTCCCCCGTATCCCAGATCATGGTTCCACGCGCATGCACGATCAGGAAGCACGGCGTGACCATATTGGTGTTGGCCAGTTCGCCCGGCTTGAAACCGACTGAAGCGCCGCTCGAGACGTTGATCTTGCCGCAATCGAGAACGTAGAGCCGCAGCGATTTCGGCGGTTGCGGCTTCTGGCGCGGCTGCGCGAAGCCCGGCGCGAGCGACAGGCCCACGAAGATGCCGGCTGCTAGGATCGGGTGAGTAACGGCGCGGCGCGTAGTACGGATCGGCATGGACTCCTCCTAAGTGAGCCAGTTTCTCAAAAAGTGGCGGCAAACGGGTGAGGGGCGGGCTTGTTGGGATTAAGCCGTTTTCACTGCTAAGGGGATGGCCGTCCCATTCGGCCGTCGCCAGGTCGTCCGGAATTCACGATCGTAGGTCCACACCTCGGCGTCCCTGTTTCGCCCGCTAAGGACCGCGAGACAGCCGTCAACCCAATCAGGCTCGTGGCCCGCATACTGGACAAGCCACTCGAACACTCCTGCCCAAAACGCGCCCGGTTCCAAAACGGGAACCGGCTGTGCGCCGACAGCGTCCAGCAAGACGCGAAGCCGCTGCCGCTGGTTCCGGTATGGCCCCAACCCGCTGGCATTTTCCCACCCCGCGCGCCACAATCTAGGCTATGCGTTACCTCCTGCCTGCTTTGCTCTTACTGGCGCCCTGGGTTGCCCAGGAAATCTCCGGCCAGGAAACCCGTTCGGACCGGCCCGATCTCGCCATCGTCAGCCGCATTAAGACGGAAGCTTTCGACAACTCCCAGGTGATGGACACCTTGGGATACCTGACCGACGCGTACGGCCCCCGGCTGACGGCTTCGCCGGAGTTCCTTCAGGCGGCGGACTGGGCCGTCAAACGGCTCCAGGGCTACGGCGTGGAAAACGCTCATCTGGAAAAATGGGGGCCGTTCGGGCGAAGCTGGTCGCTCAAGCAGTATGCACTCGAAATGATTGAGCCGCGCTATGCCTTGCTGGATGCCGCGCCGCTCGCCTGGTCGGATAACACGCATGGGCCGGTGACGGGTGAAATCGTGCTGGCGCCCTTCGCCAACGGGCGCGTGCCGCTCGATCCGGTCAAAATCCAGGAGGAGCAGAACCGCTATATGGCCGAGTGGAAGGGAAAACTGCGGGGCAAGGTGGTGCTGCTGGCGCCTTTTCGCGAGGTGCGGCCCGCCACCCAGCCGCTATTCGCGCGCTACACGGAAAAGGAACTGGGCGAGCTGGCGCTGGCGCCCATGCCGGTGGCCAGGCGGCAGGAAGTGACCAAGCTGAACTTTCCCGACGATCCCGATGAAGCGCGGCGCTATAACCAGAGTCTGCCGGCCTACGTCCGCGAACAACTCAGCAAACAACGCGAGCTTCTGGCCGTGAAACGCGCGCAATTTTTCCGCGACGAAGGCGCGCTCGCGCTGATCAACACCAGCGACAGCTCACGCGACGGGCTGATCTTCGCGCAGGCCGCCGGGCCTTACGATTCTAAAGATCCACTGGCCCTCGCCACGTTCGTGGTGAGCCGCGAGCAGTACAACCGCATGGCGCGCCTGCTGGAAAAGAAGATACCCGTGAAAGTGCGCGCCGCCGTCGAGGCGGATATCTCCCCGGCTAATCAGGATTCTTACAATGTGACCGGTGAACTCCCGGGCGGCGCTAAGAAAGACGAGTTGATCATGATCGGAGCGCACCTCGATTCGTGGCACTCCGGCACCGGCGCAACCGATAATGCCGCGGGCAGCGCGGTGATGATCGAGGTGATGCGGATTTTGAAAGCGCTCCACCTGAAGCTCGATCGCACCGTGCGGATAGCGCTTTGGAGCGGCGAGGAGCAAGGCCTGCTCGGCTCGAAAGCATATGTAAAAGAGCACTTCGGCGACCCCGCCACCATGAAGCTGAGAGAGGCCCACGCCAAACTCTCCGGCTACTTCAACCTGGATAATGGCAGCGGCAAAATCCGCGGCGTCTATTTGCAGGGCAATGACGCCATGCGGCCCATTTTCGAGCAATGGCTTTCACCATTTCGCGATGAAGGCGTAACCACGATCAGTATCCGCAATACGGGCGGCACCGACCACCTCTCATTCGACGATGTGGGCCTGCCCGGTTTCCAGTTCATTCAGGACCCGCTCGATTACGAAACGGTCACGCACCACTCGGATATGGACACGGTTGATCATGTGCAGGCGGCCGACCTGATGCAAGCCGCGGCCATTATCGCCAGCGTTGTGTACGATGCGGCCAACCGGCCGGAGATGCTGCCCCGCAAAGCTCTCCCCAAGCCACAACCGAAAAACGCCGCCGGAGCGCAGGCCGGCAGCGCGTTTTAGGCGGCGTCTTTAACGATACCGATCCGGCGGGCGGTCAGAACGGCTTCGGGTTGGCAGGCGTTCAGCAAAATCCGCCGCACTTCGGGTTCATAGAATGGCTGCGGGAGAAGGTCATAGGCGCCCAGGTTCAGGGCCTCGGACCAGAAGCGCGCATCCGCGTGGGGATCGGTGACGATCAGTTGGGTTTCATAGGGACTGTCTCGCATGGCATGCAGCACGTCGAGCCAGTTGCCGTCGGGGAGGATAGATTGGGTCAGCACGACATCGTACCGCTGCTGAAAGAGGCGGGTGCGGGCTTGCCGCAGCGTGTCTACGTGATCCAGCTTCACGGGAAGCGAGTGCAGCATTTGCGATAACGTTTGCGGGTCTCCGGCCTGTCCGGAAATATAAAGTATTCGGGCTCGCATCTGCGCGCTCCTGAATGTGTCTTAACCTGCCTTAATCTTAACGCCCGGCGTGTAGAGTCACAATGAAAAACGCGTTAAGCTTTGTAGAAAATCGGACAGTGGATCGCATTTGGACCCGATTATCCGTTTTCGGTGGCACAAAGAAACTGGAGCATTTCGGCGAACCGCCGCTACGAGGTATTTGAATACGCGCCAGCCTACGCCACGGCGCTCGGTTGCTCGCCCAAGGATTGTCGGCCGGCGAACCGTGAGCGGCGATACAATAGCCCAACGTGACCCGATATATCCGTTACCGGCATGAGGGGGCCGCCCGCTATGGAATCGTGGAGGGCTCAGTTGTCCGCGAAATCGAAGGCGACTTGTTTGGAGAGCATCGCGAAACGGGTGTGACCCTCCCCCTCGAAGGGCTAGCGCTCCTGAATCCGTGCCAGCCCACCAAAGTGGTGGCTGTGGGCCGGAATTACAAGAGCCATCTCGGCAACCGCGCCTTCCCCAAGCATCCCGAAATCTTCTATAAGCCGCTGACAGCCCTGCTGGACCCCGAGTGTCCCATCGTCCTCCCTCGCGACGCCACCGACGTGCACTACGAAGGCGAGCTGGTCGTGGTGATTGGCAAGCGGGTGAAAGATGCCGGGCCCCAAGAGGCTCTCTCGGCCGTTTTCGGCGTAACCTGCGGCAACGACGTTACCGATCGGAACTGGCAATACGGCGAGCTGCGCGATGTGCAGTGGTGGCGCGCGAAAGGCTCCGATACATTCGCGCCCGCCGGGCCGGCCATTGTGACCGGCCTCGATCCCGACGATCTGCTGCTCGAAACCCGCTTGAACGGCGAGCTGGTGCAACGCGAGCGCACCTCGGATTTCATCTTCGATTGCGCCACCTTCATCAGTTGGATCAGCGGGTGGGTAACACTGCTGCCGGGCGATATCATCTACACCGGCACCCCCGGCGCTACCCGCCGCATGAAGCCGGGAGATGTGGTGGAAGTGGAAGTGGAAGGCGTGGGCGTGCTGCGCAACCCGGTAGCCTGAAACCCGGCTTGCTGGAACAAACTGCGGAACAAACGGCGCCGGGCGCGCGTATCTGTAGGTGACCGCTCCCTGACGGTCGCGGCTCGGAAATTTCCCATGAACGCCAGAACAATTTTCTTGATGGCTGGTTGCGCAACCCTGAGCGGTTGCGGAATGGAGACGGCAACCGGACCCGCCCGCCAGGAAACCCGGACCATTGAGCGGGACAACGCCGAAAGCGCCCGCGTAGAACTGCAGATGGGGGCGGGAGAACTGCGCGTGGAGGGCGGCGCGGCGGCGCTGGCGGAGGCCGCTTTCCACTACAATGTGCCCGTCTGGAAACCCGAGGTCCGCTACCACAGCTTTGCCGGCAGGGCCGATCTCAGCATCCGCCAGCCTGCGGGAACTGCGCACATCGGACACGCCCAATACGATTGGGACCTGCGGCTGAATAACGATATGCCCACGGACTTCAAGCTGCATTTCGGGGCGGGCGAAGCGCACCTCGATCTGGGTAGCCTCAATTTGCGCAGCGTGGAGGTGGAAATGGGCGTGGGCGAGATCCACATGGACCTGCGCGGCATGCCCAGGCAGGACTACAGCGTGCGCGTCCGCGGCGGCATCGGAGAAGCCACCATCAATCTGCCGGCCAACGCCGGGATCTATGCGAAAGCCGAAGGCGGCCTGGGCGAAATCAAGGCGCAGGGGCTGCGGCAAGAGGAGCGGCGCTGGGTCAACGATTGGTACGGTTCCGACCGGCCGCAAGTGCGCGTGGATGTGAGCGGCGGCATCGGCCAGATCAATTTGATTGCCGAGTGAACAGCCGCAAACCGGTGCGATCGCACCGGTCCTTTGCACCCTTACTCATTTGTTTTCAACAAAGATCGTTTTCCCCACCGGTGAAGTTCGCCGGTCGATCGCGCGAAACTCTACCGGCGGGCGCCCCCCAGGCTGTACAGCAGCACCGCTAAGACGATCGCGGTAAGCAGGACGTAAAGCCAGTCGCGCTCAATGGCGAAGGCGATCAGGGAAATGATCACCCGTGCTACCGGCGTGGCGATCAGCAGCAACAAACCGAACTGGATCAGAAGTTGCGGATCGGGGCGCCTCAGAGCCGCGACGATCGCGCCGGGAGATCGCAGCGTGTCCGCCGGGGGAAGGAATTGATGGTAATCGGCGCGCGCGTGCCCGCAATCGAACAGCAGCCAAACTCCGCCGCCCAGCACCACCGCGGCCGAAAGCAGCACTCCGGCGCGCAGTAGATTGCCGATAATGATTTCCAGGCGCTGGTCGTTCACCGAAACCGTCCTGTAAAGCCGCTATAGAGCATTTCGAAAGCCAACACTCCCACGACAAGCGCAAAAACCATCCGCAGCAGCGGTGTGCGGGACACCACCAGTTGGCGCGCGCCCAGAAACGAGCCTGTAAGCACTCCCAGCATTACGGGCATGGCCACGCCCGGGTCGATGTAGCCGCGGCTCAGGTAGATGCCGGCGCTCGCCGCGGCCGTTACGCCAATCATGAAGTTGCTGGTGGTCGTCGAGACTTTGAAGGGGAAGCGCATCACCTGGTCCATCGCGATGACTTTCATGGCGCCGGAACCGATGCCGAGCAGGCCGGACAGGACTCCCGCCACAAACATCAGACTGAACCCGCCCCGCACGCGCGCCACGTTGTAGTGGACAATGCCCTCGCGGCCGGGATAGCTGCTCTGCAAGCGGAGGCGGATCGCCAGCGGATCGGAGACTTCCGCGGGAGTTTCCCGGCGCACTCGAAAGGAGTGCCATGCCGAGTAGAGCAGCACGGCTCCGAAAATGATAGCCAGCGCCGATCCCGGCAGCACGGTGGTGAGGTGAGCTCCGGCGACGGCGCCCAAGGTGGTGGCGATCTCTAGAAACATGCCAGCTCGAATATTGGAAAAACCCTCGCGCACGTATGCGGCCGCGGCGCCTGAAGAAGTGGCAATGACAGAAACCAGGGACGCGCCGATGGCGAATCGGATATCGACTCCCAGAAAGGAAGTGAGAACGGGCGTGACCACCACGCCCCCGCCCAGCCCGGTGAGCGCTCCCAGAAAACCCGCAAGAGCCGCGACTCCGAACACCACGCCCGAGAACAAGGCCGAGGTCATGGGACTATTGTAGCCAGCGGCGGGCGCCGCGCCCCGGCTCACTCCTGGGGCCGGGCGGTTCCGTGCCCAGTTAGCTACGATTAGTACGCTCGACGCCGCCAGATTGCTTAAGACTTCCACCGACCCGGCGTGTCCCCGTACAATTCCCAGGACGGCGGCCAGGCCCAGGCCTCACCTGTGAATTTGGTCGTGAAAAACGGGTCGAAGATCCGCGCCAGGGTAGTTTCGTCCATGCCGCATCCCGTGTCGGCCACCTCGGCCGCGCGCTTCTGCTCGGTAATGTCGCGCGCCACGTGCGAGATTCCTATCATTTCCCCCGCCTTGTCCCGAATCGGGGAAATGGTCAGCGAAATATCGAGCGCCGCTCCATCTTTTCTGGTGCGCACTGTCTCGAAGTGAAGCGTCCGATGGCCTCGCCGAAGCTGCTCCAGAATCTCCGACTCCTCGTGCCGGCGGTCGGGAGGCAGCAATTCCAGCATCGGCCGTCCGATCACCTCTTCCGCTTTATGGCCGTACAGCCGTTCCGCTCCCGCGTTCCAGCTTTGGATGATGCCATCGGCCGGCTTGCCGATCACGGCATCATCGCTCGATTCCACAATCGCCGCGAGATATGCCGCGGCCCGCTGCGCGCGGCGCTCGCTGACGTCGCGAAAGACCAGCACCACCTCCCGTGGTCCGGTCATCCTGGCGAATCGGGGCGGCGCTATTGTCAATGGGCACCTCGGTTCCATTCCGCGCGATCAGCACGGTGTGATTTGCCAGGCCAACCATGGTATTCTCGCGCAGAATCTGGGCTACCGGGCTTTCCACTCTCTCCCGCGTGCGCTCGTTGACGATGCGGAAGACTTCGTCGATGTGCTTTCCCGTGATCTCAGGCGCCGGCTATCCGGCGAGCGACTGCGCCACCGGGTTCGCAAAAACAACGCGCCCCTGTCATAGAGCAGCACGATGGTTCCGATGCGCCGGCCGGCCAGCAAGATCGGGCGGGAGGCAACCATCCCCCGGCTCGATGATTCCAGCAGTTCCTGTGGACGAGGCGGCGGACACGCGCGGTCGCTAACCCCCTTGCGCGTATATTGCGCAATTATAACGCCCTCCCGGAGAGAATCCGGCCTCAGAATTGTCCAATGCAAGATGAACCTGAAACGGGACTTGTTTCTAATGCAAGATGATCCTGAAAATGGGAGGTGCTGGATAGGCACGCCGCTGGGGGATGCAGATCAGAATGCGGAATGCCGAGAGTCTCACCCATTCGCAAA
>Ga0070737_10000622_pt1 | contig 68944 bp, 67 predicted proteins | sample Coa_R1_10_FD_66438 | JGI IMG/M metagenome (GOLD analysis project Ga0070737, IMG submission 66438) | Surface soil microbial communities from Centralia Pennsylvania, which are recovering from an underground coalmine fire - Coalmine... | ecosystem: Environmental > Terrestrial > Soil > Unclassified...
GTACGAGGACCGGCTGCCCAAGGGCGTGTTGGCATGAATTCCGGCTTGCTGGCGCCGCGGGAACGAAAATACTTTACAAGACCCACCTGTTCGGTCCCCTCCTACTCTACCGGCTCTGACGTTGCCGTGCTAAAGCGACGGTAACGAATTTATTGCGACAGGCCATTACCCCACCTTTGCCGCCACCTGCGAGGTAGCGTATTCCGCCAGCCGCCGCGCATCGCTCCAGAACTTGCGGATGCCTTCCGCCAGTTTCTCCGTGGCCATGGCATCCTCGTTGAGCATCCAGCGGAAGGTTTTTTCGTCCACGTGCAGGCGCTCGCCCACCGAGGCCTTGGCCTTATCCGGATCGAGCGCGCGCTCCAGCGTGCCTTCCGTGCGGGTCAATTGATCGAGCAGGTCCGGGCTGATGGTGAGCAGATCGCAGCCGGCCAGGCGAATAATCTGGTTGGTGTTGCGAAAGCTCGCGCCCATCACCTGCGTCTTGTAGTCGAACTTCTTGTAGTAGTTGTAGATGCGCGTTACCGACGCAACTCCGGGATCCTGGTCGGGCGGAATTTCGGCCCCGCCGTGCTCCTTCTTATACCAATCGTAGATGCGGCCCACGAACGGCGAAATCAGCGTTACGCCGGCTTCCGCGCAAGCCACGGCCTGGGCAAAGCTGAACAGCAGCGTCAGGTTGCAATGGATGCCTTCTTTTTCCAGGCGCTCGGCGGCGCGGATGCCCTCCCACGTGCTCCCCACTTTGATGAGAATTCGTTCGCGGCTCACGCCCTTCTGTTCATAAAGAGAAATGAGCTTGCGCGCCTTGGCGATCGTGGCTTCCGTATCGAAGCTCAAATTCGCAGGCACTTCCGTCGAGACGCGGCCCGGGATCACCTTCAGAATCTCGCACCCGAACAGCACCGACAGGCGGTCCATGAACTCTTCCGCCATTTGCGCCTGGCTGCCATCGCGGCCGGCGGCCACATCCGAGGACTCCTCCACGAAGTGTCGGTAGCGCGGCATTTGCGCCGCGTGATAGAGCAGCGAAGGATTCGTGGTAGCGTCCTGCGGGCGATGCCGCGCGATGGCCTCGATATCGCCCGTGTCCGCCACTACCGTGGTGTATTTCTTCAGAGATTCCAGCAACGTCATTTGTATGCTCCTTGGATCGTATCCGCGCTCCAGCCTTCCTTCATCATATCCGCCGCCTGCCGATTTCAGCTTTTAGCAATCAGCTTTCAGCCCAAACCGGTATTAGCTGATGGCTGATAGCTGACCGCCGGCGGTTGATAGCGTAAAACCATGACCTACCAGACGCAGATTTCATTTTCCACCAAAGGCCATGGCGACATGCACGATCTCACGGACCGGATCGCGGAAGCCACCGGTTCCGCCAGGATTCGCACCGGGACGGTCGCGGTCTTCGCCATCGGCAGCACCGCCGCCATCGGAGCCATCGAATTCGAGCCGGGTCTGCGCCGCGATTTGCCCGCAATCCTGGATAAGCTCATGCCTCCCAGCCGCGATTACGGCCACGAGCAGACCTGGCACGATGGCAATGGCCATTCCCATCTGCAGGCTACGCTGGTTGGGCCATCCCTGGTCCTGCCGGTTACCGATGGCAGGCCGAATCTGGGCACATGGCAGCAGATTGTTCACCTCGAATGCGACACCCGCGGCCGCGAGCGCACCGTCGTTCTCACCGTTTCGGGGGATTGACGCTACTCGATCGTAAAGTTCGCCTTCGCCTCGTACATTTGGTTCCCAATGGCGTCTTTCACCTCGATCGCGATGCCGTATTCGCCGGGGCTTGTATTCTTCTGGGTGGTTACCGACATCGACGCCGGGATCCATAGCTTTGGATAGAACGATTCGGATTTTGCGGTTGCCGGTTCGGGCTGGGTCCAAAGCACTTTGCCGGAGGCATCCAGGACGGAGACTGCGTAGCTGACATCGATTTTGTTTTTGGGGCCGTAGCGGAACCCGGTGATATCGAATCGCATCCATACGGCATCCCCCGGGCGGTAGGCGGCCTTTTCGAGCGGCTGCGTGTCGTTTTCCGACCGGAAGAAGTGCAGGTTCTCGAGCGTGAGCGAATCGCTCGGCCGCACAGCCTGGCTGCGAACGGCAAAAGGCACCTTGAGCTCCGTCTGCGTTTTGGCGGTCAGATCGTTCACCGAAACCACAACTTGATATGTTGCTGAGCCGATCAGCGGAGGAAGCGGGATTTCGACGGCCAGCCGCGGCATCCAGTCTTTATCCTGCGGCCCCACCTCTTCCACAATTTCATTTTTTACCGGCTCAACCAGCGGCACGCCTTCGGCATCCAGCGTCTGAATGGACCAGGTAAGGTGAATCTTTTCGTCGGGCGTTTTCTGGTAATTGCGCACGCGGCACGAAAAAAAGATGGTCTCTCCGGGGTGGTAAACAAAATCGGCGGGGTTGACCGCTCCTCCATCGGAGTTGGAAAGTTGTGGCTGGACAATTTCCAGCGGCGCCGCCAGAACCTGCGACGCCAGCGTCACCAGCAGGAGTAGCCGCATTGCGCAGACCCCCTCGATCCAGAGTAGCACCCATTGGTGGGGTAGGCGCTACCGCCTGCCAACCGGGGAGGCGCTACGCGATGATTCGCGCCATCCACTTGCTTACGCGCGCGGCTCAGATGCGGCCGTGCTGGAGCGATGGTAACGAATTCACCGCGACGAGCCACTGGGGCGGCTGCTAATTACCCGTAATTTCCGAGATGACACCGCCATGTTCCTGAACGCGCACGGTGAGCCCGCGGCGCATATCGAGCTGGTCTTCCGGCACGGGGAAGCTGGCGGCGATCATGCGGTCCTGGGTGACGTGGGCCGGGATGCGGTTGCGGACGATCAACGACGGATTGTATTTCTGCCCGAGCAGGGGGATGGCTGCAAACAGGTGCTGGGCGTCGATTTCGGGAATGGTCATGCCTTCGATCGTCATACCGGATTTATCAGCCACGGTTACGGTTACCTGGCGCACTTCATATTCGTAGTCGGCGAGGTTGAGAAAGCGAAAATCGACTACCGCGACGGAATGGTTTTCATCCAAAGGGGCGGTCCTTACCTTGAGAATCTGGCCGCGCAATTCCATGTGCGCGCCTTTTTGCGCCCAGAAGACTGCGGCAATGGCCACAATCACAATCACTGCGGCGATGCCGAAGGCAATCAGGAGCGGCTTGCGCATGGTGTCTGGTTCGATTGTATCGCCCGGGGGCTGTTGGCCCCCGGCGGTCAGATTTCCGCAGGCGCAAAATCGGGCAAGGCGATGGCGGGCTCGTCGAGCGCGGCGCTGGGCGCGCGTTCATGCAGCAACAGTTCGGTGGCCATGACTTGCGGCTCGGCGTGGAAGTACTGCTGGAACGGGTGATCGAACAGGAGATTGACTATGGCGAGGAGGCTCATGCCGAGGTGGTGCGCCATCCAGGTGCGGATGGGCTGGCCGCCGGTGTGGGTGTATTCGATGGCTTCGAAGTGTCCGTAGCGGCCGGTCCAGCCGAATTCTTCCATGCGGCGGAGGTTTTCGATGGCCTCGGCGGGATCGACGGGGAGGGCCAGGTAGGTGGCGTAGGGAGCGACCACGAGGTTATCGGGCGAGCGGCGCATGGCCAGGGAAGTAAGGCCGAACGCCATATAGCCGAATTCGTTTTCGGTGGGGCCGAGGCAGGCCGATTCGGAAATGCCCCACGGAACGCCTTTGCGGCGCGCGTACTCGCGCTGGATGCGGACCACGGATTTCACGCTCTGCTCGGTAATGGTGCCCTCGTAGTGGCGCATCCAGAGCATCGGCATGAGGTATTCGAACATGGTGCCGGTCCAGGAGATCATAACGCGCTCGCCGTGGAGGGAAGTGTGGGGGCGGGCCAGATTGAACCAGACTTCCTGGGGAACGTCGGCTTTGGCGATGGCGATGAAGGCGGCGATGCGGGCTTCGGTGGCGAGCATGTCGTAACAGGCTTCGGCGATGTGGCCGGTGGAGGCGTCGATGCCGATGGACAAGGCCCTGCGGGCGCGGTGATAGAGGCAGCGGAAATCCATTTCGCGCACCAGGCGTTCGCAGATTTCGGCGATGTCTTTCAATTCGGCGGCGAGTTCCTTGGTGAGGCCGCGGCGCGCGGGAGGCTCGGCGGCGAAGGACAGGGCGGCTTGTTTCAGGGTCCAGAGAGCGGCGGCCAGGTTGCCGCTATCGACGGTGGAAATGAACAGCGGGGCAATGGGCTGGCGGGTGGAGATGGAATACCAGTTGAAGAGATGGCCGCGATATTTGGGCAGGGCCTGAAGGGAGTCGAGAGTCTGGCGGGTTTCGAAGACGAATTCGCTGAGGGGCGCCAGGCCCAGGTGCACGGCGGCAACGCGGGCATTGAGGAGCAGACCGGCGTTGGTGGGGGAGATGCGCAGATCGACTGCGCCGTTTTCGCGCACGCTATCGGGGATAAGCCAGGAGGTGGTGGGGGAACTCCAGTCGCGGAAAAAACGGTAGATGCGTTCGGCGGCAGTGCGGAGGAGGAGGGCGTCTTTGGCGTTGACGCGGCAGCCGGCGGCGCGCGGCCGCCGGTTGAGCCAACTGGAGACGAAGCGGGAGATGAGCCAGAGGAACAGAATGGGCGCGGCGGAGGGGAGCGCGGCGGGGCGAATGGACCAGACGGCGAAGCCGATGAGGAGGGCGATCCAGGGGGTCCACTCGAGGTAAAGATCGACGGTCGCCTTGGGGCGCAGGCCGGCTTCCGCTTCGGCGGCGGTTTCCCATTCGAGCAAGCGGCGGCCGGTGACAAAGACGCGGGCAAGCGAGCGCACGATCGCATCGATCAGCACCAGGGCCTGATGCAAAAGGAAGACCAGGCTGAACAGAGCCATGGCGTTTTCTTTTAGAAAGGCGGCGGCGGTGACGCGCACCCAGGCAGTAACGCCGCGCCACTCGAAGGGAATGCGGAAAAGGGCGAAGAAGAGGCGCGCATAGGCCGGCAGGAACAGCACCGCCACCGCGGCTACGGTCCAATAGACGGGCGATTGCGGCAGGATGAGCCAGCTCCCCAAAAGGAGCAGCAGCAGACTTGGTTCGAAGAGGCTGCGGCGTAAATTATCGAGAATTTTCCACTGAGAGAGCAGGGAGATCGGGTTGGGGACGAGCTGGCGGGTGAAATCGGGGACGCGGCCGAGCAGCCAGCGGAGGATTTGCCAATCACCGCGCACCCAGCGGTGCTTGCGGCGGTTGTAACTGGAGAAGTGGGAAGGGTAATCGTCAATGACCTCAATATCGCTGACGAGGCCGGCGCGGGCGTAGGCCCCTTCGATGAGATCGTGGCTGAGCAGGGCGTTTTCCGGGAAGCGGTGATCCAGGGTTTCGCGGAGCACGTCCACTTCGTAGATGCCCTTGCCGCAGAAACTGCCCTCGCCGAACAGATCCTGGTAGACATCGGAGACAGCGCGGGTATAGATATCGAAGCCGGTCTGCCCCGAGTAGAGCGAAGCGAGGCGGCTGCGGGAGGCGGACTGAATACTGATGCCGACGCGCGGCTGCAGGATGCCGTAGCCATCCACTACGATGCGGCTCTGCGGATCGATGACGGCCTGGTTGAGGGGATGGGCCATGGTTCCGATCATGCGGGCGGCGGAATCGCGGGGCAACTGCGTATCGGCATCGAGCGTGATCACGTAGCGGACCGAGGGCAGAACGGAAAGATCGCCGACGGCGACGGGAAAGGCCTGCAGGTGGCCGCGAAGGGCGCGGTTGAGATCGAGAAGTTTGCCGCGCTTGCGCTCCCAGCCCATCCAGCGGCCTTCACGCTCGTTGTAGGTGCGGTTGCGATGGAGCAGGAAAAACGGGGAGCGGCCATCGCCGGAGTAGCGGGCGTTCAAGCCTTCGACGAGGGCTTTCAAAATATCCACCAGGTGATCGCGCTGATCGATGGGCTGATCGGAATCGGGCGAATCGGTGAGGAGGGCGAAATAGAGATTGCGGTGGCGGTTGGCGAGGAAGCGGATTTCGAGATCGAGAGCGAGATCGTGCACCTGCTCTTCGTTCAGGAGGAGCGCGGGGACGGCAACCATGGTGACGCAATCGTTGGGAATGCCTTCGGAAAAGTCCAATTTGGGCAGAGGGCGCGCGGGGAGAAGGGAAGTGACTAAGCTGTTGACGAAATCCACCGCGGCCTGGGAGGCGGGAAGGATGAGTAAGACCAGGCCGGTGAAAATGGGGGTGAGGGTATCGAGGCCCGAAATCATCGCCAGCACGAGCGCGAAGGTGAGCAACTCGATGGAGATGAGATAAAAACCGGTGGGGTGGCTGAGCAGGAAGCGGCGGAAACGGGCGGAAAGCGAGGGCTGATAGCCGGCTTCGGCTTCGAGCCGCGAGCGGCCGGCGCCCAGCAGATAGAAGCCGACATGGGCACGGCGCCGGGCGAGACGGGAGCCATCGGAAGCGGCCAATGCCTCACGGCTGAGGCGAATCGCGATGCGGGCGATTTCCAATTCGCCCCGCGAGCTGCGGGCCGCAATCTCCTGGATGACGCGGCGGTAGGAGGCGCGGCTTTCGTAATCCATGCGCTCGAAGATTTGGGACGGGTCTTCGGCGAGCACACGATCGATGCGATTAATGCTCTGAATGAGATCGCGCCAATTGGCCTTGCCGGCGCGCTGCAAGCTGGTGACGAGCTCGGGCCAGGCGGAGGGATCTTCGGCCGCCATGAGCCGATCGAGCAGTTCCAGTTCGAGAGCCGCCTGGAGGTGGGAGAGTTCCAGAATGGTGAGAACGGTCTGTGATTGATAGTCGTCGAGGAAGGCCGAAAACTCTTCTTCCTCGAAGCGATTGGCGGCGTTATCGAGATACTGGCGGGTGAGGGCGAGGATGCGGGGGATGGCAGATTGGCAGGCGGAAGCGCCTGCCCCACCGTCAATGGGGAGGCGCGGCTCCACGCGGAAAAAATCGGGGACGAGCTGTTCGACGCTCCGCAGGAAGCGCACATTATCGAGGACGGCCGCGGCGTCAGGGTCGCGGTGGAGCGCGGAAGCGCGGTCGAACAGGGCCTGGAAGGCGCGGCGGCGGAGCTTGGGACTGCGGTTCGGCGGATGGAGGGCTGGAGAAGCGGCGCCGGGCGCGGAAATCGGGATTCCCTGGGGAGCCAGTTGGGTTGTCATCGGTAACTCGATGCCTGAAGTTCGAACATGTTGGCGTATCGCCCGCCAAGAGCGATTAATTGGTTATGGCTGCCTTGTTCGGCGATGCGGCCGTTTTCGAGCACCACGATGCGGTCAGCCATCCGCACCGTTGAGAAGCGGTGAGAGATCAGCAAGGCGGTTTTGCCGCTGGTCAAGTCGGCGAAACGTTGAAAAACGTCGTATTCGGAACGCGCGTCGAGCGAGGCGGTAGGCTCGTCGAGAATGAGGACCTGGGCGTCGCGGAGGTAGGCGCGGGCGAGGGCGATTTTCTGCCATTCGCCCCCGGAGAGATCGACGCCGCCTTCGAAGCGCCGGCCGAGGAGCTGATCGTAGCGCTGTGGAAGCCGTTCAATGACGGCATCGGCGAGGCTTTTGGAAGCGGCCTGCGGCACTTCGCCGTTCGGTGGCAGATCGCTTCGCAGTATTTCGAGGCGTCCGACGGCGATGTTCTGCCAGGCGGTCATTTCGTAACGCATGAAGTCCTGGAAGATAACGCCGATTTGGCTTTGCAGTTCGTCGAGCCGGTAATCGCGGAGATCCACGCCATCGAGGAGGATGCGCCCGGAGGTGGGATCGTAGAGGCGGGTGACCAGCTTTACCAGGGTGGTTTTGCCCTGGCCGTTTTCGCCGATGAGGGCGATGCGCTCGCCGGCGGAGATGCGGAGATCCAGGTTGTCGAGAACGAGCCGCTGAGTGCCGGGATAAATGAAACTGACTTTTTCAAACAGGAAGCCGTCGCGGATGGGGCGAGGCGCCGGGATGCCGTCTGTTTTGGAAACGAGCGACGGTTGGACTTTAAAGAATTCGATCAGGTCGGTCAGAAACAGCGATTGATCGGCGATGCTGGCGGAGGTAGCGAAGATGTTTTGAATGTTCTGACTCGCCCCCAAAATCGATCCGGCAAGCAGTTGCAAACCGCCCCAATTAAGGGCGCCCATTACGGTCCGATAGACCACGTACGCGAAGGCGCCGTAGTACCCTGCCGTACTGAGCACGGACAGGGAAGCTCCCGCGAACAGCCGGCGGCGCGCCAAGGCGACATTCTGTTCGTAGATCGTCGTCGCCAGCCGGTCGAACTCGCCCGAAAGAAAATCGCTGAGGCCGAACAGCTTTAACTCCTTGGCGGATTCTTTGCTGGCGCCTAACTGCCGCAAGTAATCGAGTTGCCGTTTTATGGGAGTCTGGCGGATGTTCTGCGTGAAGCCCAGAAATGCGTAGTGGCTTTCGCCGAGGAAAGCAGGCACGACCGCCGCTATCAGCAACAGCAGCAGCCACGGCGAGAAAGCCGCGACCGCCGCCGAAAGGCTGACAGCCGTTACAAACTGCTGCAGAAGCTGGCCCATGGCCTGAATCATGTAAATGCGGTCGGTGGCCTGGACACGCGCTCGTTCCAGCTTGTCGTAAAAGCCGGGGTCTTCGTAAGACGCCAGGTCGAGGCGCGAAGCGTGGTGCATGACGCGCACGCTCACATAGCGAGTAAAGCGATCGGAGAGGAGGCTGTCGAAGAACGCGATAACGCGCGAAAGCACGGCCGCGGTGGCGGCCAGCGAGAACTCCGCCACCACCAGGTACCAGAAGTAGGAAGGCAGCGGCTTGCCCGCGAAGTGCGCCTGAATGGCATTCAGGATGAGCCGCGAAACCAAGAGGATGGCAAGCGGCGCGAGCGCGGCCAGCACACGCCCTACGAGCCCGCCAGTGACTACGGCGGGGCCGGATTTCCAAACGATCCCGATGAGAGGACGGATATTATGAAGAGCCCGCAGACGTTCGCGCCAGGTGGCGGCGGATGTATGAATTTCAGCATTCATCGGGACCGATTGTTTTCCGACGGAGCAGGTAAGCTGATGCTTTCCACCAACAAAAAGAGGATCACCGTAGCATTCGGGGTTCCACTGTGTACCTTCGAGGTTCCACTACCTAATTTATAAGATGAAAGGCCGGCGGGCTGGGACGCGGCAAAATTTGCCCTCCGGTTAGGGAAAAGGGTGTACGAAATGGCATTGTCAAGGCCGCCGGGCTCACAATGCATGAGGAGGGCGGGAACTCACAATGTAAGATTGCAAGTATGCCCTCGGCGAATGGAACGAAGGTCGCGCTGGTAACCGGCGCAAATAAAGGGATTGGTTACGAGATCGCGCGTGGACTGGCGGGGAAGGGAATGAGGGTGCTGCTGGCTTGCCGGGATCTGGCGCGCGCGGAAGCGGCGGCGGCAAAGTTGAAACAGGAGAGACTGAATGTGTTTCCGGTGCTGCTGGATGTAACGCGCCGAGAGACGATTGCGTCCGCTGCGGCCGATGTCGAGAAGAGCTACGGGAAGCTGGATGTGCTGGTGAATAACGCAGGGATTGCCAGGGAGTGGGGGTCGAAGCCGAGCAATACCGACATCGCGACGGTACGGGAAATTTACGACACCAACCTTTTCGGCGCAATTGCCATGATTCAAACGATGCTGCCGCTGTTGCTGCGGTCGGAGGCGGGCCGGATTGTGAACGTATCGAGCAGCTTGGGTTCGCTGCAGTTGACGAGCGATCCATCGAGCCCGATGTCGCAGGTGCTGGCGCTGGGCTACTGCAGCTCCAAATCCGCGCTGAACGCGGTGACGGTGCAGTTCGCGAATGAACTGAAGAGCACGCCGGTGAAGGTGAACGCGGTTTGTCCGGGTTACGTAGCGACTGACCTGAACAACCACAGCGGCCCGCGGACACCGGAGCAGGGCGCGCGGATTGCGATTGAGATGGCGACGATCGGCGCGGACGGACCTACGGGAGGCTATTTCGAGGACGGGGGACGGGTGCCTTGGTGAGGGGCGTCAATTTCCGCTCAGCCATCATCCAGTTCTGCCGCCCGTAGCGCGCGGTGGTTACCGCGCTTCGACCGGCACGGGCAGGACGTGATGCACGCTGTAGGTGCGTTCGCGGGGGTCGCGGCTGAAGGGTTGCATGCGGCCATCGCGTGCGGAGGCGCGCGCCATGAGCGTGAAAGAGCCGGAGCGGCGGGGCGTCCACGGATACTGCCAGCGCACCCAGCAGTAGGGCCGCGGCGGATCGAGCAGGCAAGTGGGGGCCCAGGTGAGGCCGCGATCCACGCTCACTTCCACGCGGTCGATCTCGGATTCTCCGGCCCAGGCGGCGCCGTGAACCGGGCAGACGGCACCGGCACGGAGCGATTCGCCGGCGGCGGGATAGGCGATCCCCGCTTTCACTTCGCCGCGAGTTAAGGGTGCAAGCGAAGGAATGCCGTAGAGATCCTGCCAGCGGCTATATTCGAAGGTCTGGAAGTAGCCCTGGAAGCGCTGGTTGGAAACTACAATGCGGCGAAGCCATTTGACGGAAGCCATGCCATACCATCCGGGAACCAGGGCGCGCAAAGGGAATCCGTGGCGGCGATCCAGTTCGCGTCCATTCATCTGCCAGGCCAGCAGGACATCGGCGTTGAAAGCTTTCTCGATATCAAGGCCGTAAGCGAACGGAATCGGCGCGGACAACCCGGTTTCGCCCTCCGCGAAGCCGCTGTCGGCGCCTTCCAGAATTACCGATACTGCGCCATTTTGCAGGCGGCCGCGCTCGATGACCCAGGCGAGCGGAACGCCGGTCCATTGCGCCGTGCCGACCGCCCCCGGACCCCACTCGACGCCTTTGACGGGCTGGGGGAGGAAGCCGCGGCTGTTGCCGGCGCACTCGAGCGTTGCCGTCACATGGCGTTGCGGCGCGTCGAGCACCTCGGCGAAGGTGAAAGCTCGCGGCCGTTCGATTTCGCCCGCCACCTGGAGACGCCAGGAGGATACCTCGATGTGCGGCGTGTCGAAATGGCTGCGAACGTAAAATAATTCCCGGGGCGTGAGAAAACTCTCGAAGATGGAACGTGGAGATTCGAAATTTTCCGGCCGGCGCTGATGGCAAATCAGATCCGCGGGGGGTTGCATCTCTCATACCGGCGCGCACGGACCGGACCACTATTGTTTTTACCGCGTTCGGGGAAATTGCCCGAGCGGGGACAGGACGGTTGGTTACAGGGTTGCTGCCGTTACGGTATGACCACAACGGAAGAGATCCAAGCCCTTACGATTCGCGAATTGCTGCGTGCTCGCGGACCCTGCATCACCCTGGTCTTAGCCGGCGACGAGATGGGCGATACTGCCATAGAGTTAAAAAATGCGCTGGCGCGGATCCGCGAGGAGTTGCGGAAGCCAAATCTTGACAAATTAGGTATGGATGGCGAGGCACTGCTGCAGCCGATTGCGGCCGCCGCAACCGAGGCGCGTTTTGCGAAAGGCGCGGGCAGCATGGTGATTCTGCGCTCATCCGAGGTTCTGGAGATTTACCGGGTGCGCGGGCTGAAGCCCCTGGTGCGCGTGGGCGAACGTTTCGATGCGCGGACCCTGGTGGCGGCCGAGGCCGCACGGAAGAGATTTGCCATCCTGGCGCTGAGCCAGAAACGGACGCGGATTCTGCGCTGCACGGGCGATAGCTGCGAAGAAGTTCCTTTTCCGGCGGGATATCCTTCGAGCCTGGCGGATGCCATGCAAACGCGCCAGCCGGACCACGTGCTCGATAACCGAGTGACCGGCGGACCCTCGATCGGTGCGGGTACGGTACTGTTTGGCACATCTACGGACCGGGAAGCCAAAGGCGAATACCTGCTGCATTTTTTTCAGGACGTCGATCGGGCGGTGAAAGCTGTGTTGAAGGGGTCAGAGGAGCCGCTTGTGCCGGCAGGAGTGGAGCAGGAACTGGCGCTCTACCGGCGTGCAAACACGTACGCGCAACTGGTGGAGCCGGGGGTGGCGGGAGCGCCCGATGGAATGGATGGAGCGGAATTGCAAAAACGCGCCCGCGCGGCGCTCGAGCAATGGGAGCAGATGCCGGGCAATGCGTTGCCCGCGGATCTGGACCGGCGGATCAGCCTCGGCCTGGCTTCCATTCACATTCATACGATCGTGCCGGCGGCATTCGCGGGGCGAGTGTCCGAATTCTTTTTTGAGGCGAACGCGCAATTTCCGGGTGTCTACGATGCGGCAACTCAGGAAATCCGGCAGGCCGAGGAAACCGCCGAGGAGCCAGTAGATCTGGTGGAACTGGCCGCCTATCAGACAATCGCGCAGGGCGGGGAAGCGCGTATTGTGGAGGAGCAGGCGATGCCGGAAGGCGCGCGGGTGTGCGCGCTGTTCCGGTATGCGGCGTAAAATGCTTTAACCGACCAGCTTTTCGAAACGGGAACCTGGCTTGACAATGGTCTGGCTGCGCTCGGGGCCGGTGGAGATGCAGCCGATCTCTAAGCTGGCGCGATTTTCCAGAAAGGCGAGGTACTCTTTGGCGCGCCCGGGCAGTTGGTCGTACGAAGTGCTGCCGAAAGTTGACGCCTGCCAGCCCGGCAGGCACTCGTAAATCGGTTCGAGCCGATCCATTTCAGCGAAGGTGGCGGGAATCTCGCTCACTTCCTGTGTGCCGTGCCGGTAACCCACGCACACAGGCACGTTATCGAATTCATCCAGCACGTCGAGCTTGGTGATCACCAGGCTATCGATGCCGTTAATGGCCGCGCTGTAACGCAGCAGCGGAATATCGAACCAGCCGCAGCGGCGCGGCCGGCCGGTGACGGAACCGAACTCATGGCCGCGCTCGCGGATGCGGTCGCCCGCTCCATTCCGCGCCTCGGTGGGGAAGGGACCGCCGCCCACGCGCGTGATATACGCTTTGGCTACACCGACCACGGCCGAGATGCTGGTAGGCGGCACGCCGGCGCCGGTGCAGGCCCCGCCCGCGGTGGCGCTCGAAGAGGTTACGAATGGATAGGTGCCGTGATCGATATCGAGCATGGTGGCCTGCGCGCCTTCGAAGAGAACGGATTGGCCTTCTTTCATGGCGCGGTGGAGCAGCATGGCGGTGTCGCAGACCATGGGGCGGATGCGATCGGCGAGCTGTTCGTATTGTTCGCGGGTGCCGGCGGCGTCCAGTTCTTCGTAAATACCCAGGGCTTTGGCGATGGCGATTTTCTCTTCCATCAGCGCGTCATAGCGGGCGCGGAAGGTGTCGCGGTCGAGCAGTTCCGCGATGCGAATGCCGCGGCGGGCGAATTTATCTTCGTAACAGGGGCCGATGCCGCGCGAGGTGGTGCCGATCGAAACCCGCCCCGGCCGCCCTTCGGAGAGCTTCTCCATCAGGCGGTGCACCGGCAAAAGGACGTGGGCGCGGCTGCTGATGCGGAGCTGGCGATCGACGTCAATTCCGGCGGCGCAAAGAGTATCGATTTCGGCCAGCAACGCGGCTGGATCGACGACCAGGCCGTTGCCGATGACGGCCAGCTTGCCTGGCCGGAGAATCCCGCTGGGAATCAGCTTCAATACGTATTTGCGGTCCCCAATGTATACGGTATGGCCGGCATTGTGCCCGCCCTGGTAGCGGACCACGATATCGAACCGGCCGGCGAACACGTCGACAATCTTGCCTTTGCCTTCGTCGCCCCACTGAGATCCCAATATGATGACGTTGCGCATGCGACCAAACCCACCCATTGTAACGTACTGTACCGGCAGAACTCCTTTCGGCCGGCGTTCGTGGCCATCATGAAAACATGGCCAATACTTATCGGATTGAGATGGACAGCATGGGCGAGATCCAGGTCCCCGCGGACGCGCTGTACGGAGCCCAGACCATGCGCGCCGCGCAAAATTTCCGGATCAGCGACAAACGCTTTCCGCGGTCCTTTATCCGCGCGCTGGGATTGATCAAGAGCGCCGCGGCCAAGGTGAATCAGCGGGCGGAAATCGAAGCGGCGGCGGAAGAGGTGGTGGAAGGGCGGCACGACCGCGAATTCATTCTGGACATTTTTCAAACGGGCAGCGGCACTTCCACGAATATGAACGCCAACGAGGTGATCGCGCGGCTGGCGCGAGCCCACCCCAATGACGACGTGAACCGCGGACAATCGAGCAACGACGTGATTCCGTCCGCGATCCACATTGCCGCGGCTGAGACGGTTACGGGAAACCTGCTACCGGCCATGGAGGAGCTGGAAATGTCGCTGGCCCGGAAGGCGCGGGAATTTCACGACGTGATCAAGATCGGCCGCACGCACCTGCAGGACGCCGTGCCGATGCGGCTGGGCCAGGAATTCAGCGGGTACGCGCGGCAGGTGGAGCTTTCGCGCGAGCGGCTGGAAATCGCCCTGGGCGGTATCTACGAACTGCCGCTGGGCGGGACGGCAGTGGGCACGGGCCTGAACACGTCGCCGGAATTTGCCAGCGCGGTGATTTGGGAAATCGGGCGGCGTACGGGGCTGCCGTTCCGCGAGGCCAAGAATCACTTCGAAGCTTCGGCATCACGGGACGCGGTTTGTTTCCTGAGCGGCGCGTTGCGCTCGTACGCCATTTCGCTCACGAAAATCGCCAACGATATTCGCTGGCTGGCTTCGGGACCGCGCTGCGGATTGGGCGAGTTGAAATTGCCGGAGCTGCAGCCGGGTTCGAGTATTATGCCCGGTAAGGTGAACCCGGTAATTGCGGAGAGCCTGCTGATGGTATGCGCTCAGGTGATCGGTTACGACGCCACGATTGCGTGGTGCGGGGCGGCGGGCAATTTCGAGCTGAACGCGATGATGCCCATCATGGCCTACGATCTGCTTGACGGCATCGAACTGATGGCCGCGGGCACGCGCAATTTCACCTCAAAACTGGTGGATGGCATCGAAGCGAACCGCCAACGGATCGCGTTTCTGGTGGAGCAATCGTTCGCTACCGCCACGGCGCTGGCGCCCGAGATCGGCTACAACCATACGGCCGCGATCGTGAAGGAAGCTTATAACACCGGGCGGACGATTCGCGATGTGGCTCGGGAAAGAGCCGGCCTGCCGGAGGAGCAACTGAGCAAACTGCTCGACCCGCGCGCGCAAGTGGGGTAAGTTAAGAAACAATGAGCTACTACCAGGAGCATCATTCTCAATTTCTCGAGGGATTGCAGGCATTCCTGCGGATCCCCAGCGTGAGCACGCTTTCGGAACATAAGGCGGACGTTCGCCGGGCGGCGGAATTCGTGCGCGAAGAGCTGCGCGCGGCCGGTATGCGCGAAGCCCAATTGATCGAAGGGGAAGGCAATCCGCTGGTCTACGCGGAATGGCTGGGGGCTCCTGGGAAGCCGACGATTCTCTTCTACGGGCATTACGACGTGCAGCCGCCCGACCCACTGGATGAATGGAAATCGCCGCCGTTTGAGCCGCAAATCCGCGGCGATAATATTTTCGCGCGCGGGTCGGCCGACGATAAAGGGCAGGTCTACATTCAGATCAAGGCGGTGGAGAGCCTGCTGAAATCCAAGGGCCGGCTGCCGGTGAACGTGAAATTCCTCATCGAAGGCGAAGAGGAGATGGGCGGCGAGCACATCGAAGCTTATGTGAAATCGAAGCCAGCGCGATTGAAGGCGGATGCCGCGGTAGTGTGCGACACGGAGATGTTCGCGCCGGAACTGCCTACCATTTGCGTGGGATTGCGCGGGATCGTGTATGGCGAGCTGTGGGTGGAAGGCGCGAATCACGATCTGCACTCGGGCGTGTATGGCGGCGCGGCCCCGAACCCGTTGCAGGCGATTGCCGAAATCCTGTGCGCGCTCAAAGACCGCGACGGCCACATTCGCATTCCGGGGTTTTATGATCGCGTACAGCCGCCATCAGCCAAAGAACGGGAAGCGTGGTCGCGGCTGCCGTTCGACGAGGACCGGTACCTGAAGAACGACATGGGCGCGCGCGAGCTGGTGGGCGAGCCGGAGGTGCCGCTATTCGAGCGGCTGTGGGCCCGGCCGACGCTGGAAGTACACGGCATTCGCGGCGGCTTCACCGGAGAGGGTGCGAAGACCGTGATTCCGGCGCGCGCCGTGGCCAAGCTGAGTGCGCGGCTGGTAGCCGATCAGCAGCCGGAAGAAGCCGCGCGGCAGATGCAAACGGCGGTGCGGGCGGCTTGCCCCAAGGGAGTCACCGCCGAATACAAGGTGATCCACATGGGCGCCCCTTCGCTCACCAACCCGGATAACCGCTACATTCATGCCGCGGCCGAAGCACTAAAGCAGGTGTTCGGGAAGGAAACGGTCTATGTCCGCGGCGGCGGATCGATTCCGATCGTGGGCCTGTTCGATAAATATCTGGGGATTCCCAGCGTGATGATGGGCTTCGGCCTGCCGGACGATAACCTGCATGCCCCGAACGAGAAATTCCACCTGCCGAATTTTTTCCGGGGCATTGAGGCCGTCGCGCGGTATCTCGAACTGTTAACCTGATCGGTTCCTTGTAGCGATCCCCCTTTCTTGACGGGCCAAATGCGCGTGTGATAAGTTCAGCCGGGGCTGTTTTGTCGGCCCGCGAGAGGAATCCCATGTTGGCAATCGACGAGAAAACCATTACCGATGCGGCGCTGGAGCAGATGGCGGGCACGCCGAATCCCCGCCTCAAAGAGATCATGTCATCCCTGGTCAAGCATCTTCACGCCTTCGCGCGGGAGGTCGATCTCACGCCGGAGGAATGGCTGGAGGGCATTAAGTTTCTCACGGCCGTGGGGCAGAAGTGCACGGAATTCCGCCAGGAATTCATCCTCCTCTCCGACACGCTCGGTATGAGTGCGCTGGTCAATGCCATGCACGACCGGCGGGCCACGGAGGACTCGACAAAATCCAGCCTTCTGGGACCGTTTTATCGCGCTGATTCGCACACCATGCCGTTGGGCGCTTCGATTGTGGGAAAGGGCAAGCAGCCCAATACCGTGATTTACGGGCGGGTGGTGAATGCGGCCGGGCAGGCCATCCCGAATGCGTCGGTTGAAATCTGGCAGCCGGACGAAGAAGGCTGGTACGACTTGCAGAAAAACGACCCCTCCGATATGGACCTGCGGGGCCGCTTCTACACCGATTCGGAGGGACGCTTTTACCTGCGCACCATCGCCCCGACCGGTTACATGATCCCGATGGATGGGCCGGTGGGCGATATGATCCGCGCGCAGAACCGGCACGGGTACCGTCCCGCCCACATTCACTTTGTGATCGGCGCGCCCGGCTACCGGGAGGTGGTTACGGCGCTGTATTTGACGGGCGATCCGCACCTCGATTCCGACACGGTCTTCGGCGCTTCCGAATCGCTGGTGGTGAGCGTGAACCAGCACGATACCGCGTCGCCTTATCCGGAGTTGCAGAGCATTCACTTCGATTTCAAGCTGGCCGCGCTGGCGGGACAAGCGGAATCCGGAAGGGTAGGCGCCGACCCTTCGCAGATTTTACAGAAAGCCGCGCACTGAAGCGCGCGGCGCGCCAGTTGGGAAGGACCTGCCATGAAACAGCCCGCATTAGGAATTACCGCCTCACTTGTCGTGATGGTGGTTTCGCTCGGGTTCGTTGCGCTCTTTGCGGCTCCCACCTTTATGGGTTGGGTCTCGTATCTGACCATCTGCTTCATTCCAATTGAAGTGATCGCGGGCGTCATCTGGGGATGCAAGCAACCGGCCTTCGCCGCGGCGCGGCCGCAACCCGCGAAGGGCGTGATGCTGGTTCTGGTTTGCCTGGTGGTGGGCGCGATTGTGGCGGCTGTTCATTTTGTGACCGTGGCCGGCAGCATCGGGCCGCCTCCGCCCATGGCCATGATGTGCATTATCACATCGGTGATCATGACCTTCTGGCTGGCGCTGATGTTCGGCGGCTGGCCGTTCGTGCAGTTGATCAAGAATCCCGTGGCCGCGGGACTCACGCTGCTCGCGGCCTGCTACGTGGTGAACTTCCTGCAGTTCCGCATTCTGTTTGACTACGGCTTCATGCGGGGCGCGCCGGTCTACGTGGCATCGCTCGACCCGCACGGCCTGTTCAACGCCTGGCGCGTGCTGGTATTCGAAATGTCGGCGCTCTCGGTGCTCTTCCTGATGCTGCATTTCGATCTGTGGCCGTTCACGAAGTCGCCCGCGCTGATGAAGCAGCCTGTATTGGGTCTCGTGTGGACCGCACTTGCGCTCGTTCTTGGCGGCTTGGCTTACTACCTGTTCGTAAACCTAGGAGGAATGGACGTGGTGGCGTTTCTGGTGGAGGCGCCGATTCCATTCATTTTTGGCACCATCATTGTGCTGAATATGCTGCAGGGGTCGCTATTCCGCAAGCTGGAGCAGCCCATGCGCGGCGTAGTGAGCGCGGTGGTCGCGACGGCGCTCGGCGTGGCCTTGGCCCGGATCTACGGCGCGCTCGCGCCCGCGATTTCCGGTCCGGTGAATCCCGGACCGCCAAGCTACGATTTCGAAATCTGGCTGGCTTCGGCTTTGCTGGCGGTGACGTTCCCGTTCCTGATCTTCTTCGCCGATTTCTTCGAAATGTGGCCGCTGAAGAGAGCGGCTGCGCTGGCCGTTGGGGAGCGCGCTGCTTCCAGACGAGCTTAAGAAGCGGGCGGGCTTTCAGAACCGTCCTGCACTTGCTGACGCCACTCGTCGTAGTTGGCCCGGCACATAACCGCGCTGGGGTGGTCGGGGTCGAGGGTCTTCTGAAAGATTCCCAGGGCGCGGCGGAAGAGCGCTCCGGCCTGCTCGAAGTCTCCCTGGGAGCGAAGCAGCACGGCCAGATTGCTGACGGTCATGGCCGTATCGGGATGCTCGGGGCCGAGAAGTTTCTCCTTCAAGTGCAGCGACCACCAGTAGAAGGCTTCCGCCAGCAACACATTCCCGCGGCGGTGATTGAGCGCGGCCAGATTATTTAAGTTGACCGCTACGGCGTAATTTTCCTGGCCAAGCTGGCTTTCGAAAATGTGCAGCGCACGCTGGTAGAGCTGTTCGGCTTCCTCATGCCGGTCCTGCGCGTCGACGAGGGCGGCCAGAGCTGCGATATCCCCGGCCACCTCAGGATGCGCATCTCCCAGCGCCTTCTGGCGGATCGCCACAGCCAGGCGGGCATATGGTTCCCCGGCCGTGTACCGGCCGCGGGAATATTCCAGGCCGCCGAGATTGTGGTACATGGTAGCGATTTCCGGGTGGTCGGGACCAAGGGTCGTCTGCATGATGCCCAAAGCGCGCTGGTACAGCCGTTCGGCCATTTCGAAGTGCCCGGAGTATTTGCACAGCATCGCCCATCCGTTCAAAACCGAGGAGATGTGGAGGTCGTGGGAGGGCAGGGCGGCTTCGGCCAGTGAGAGGGCGCGCGCGAAGACGGGTTCGGCCTCGCGGTACCTGCCCTGGACGCGGAGGATATCGCCAAGATGAGAAAGCGCGCGCACACGGAGGCGCTGCATTTCAGGGCCTTCGGGCAGGGTTTGCGAGAGTTCCACAGAGCGGCGGAAAAGGGCCTCCGCGTCGGGGTATAAGCCGAGATCCTGGTGGATCAGACCGTAGGTATTCAGGACGTTCGCTAAAGCCGGCGCCGGTCTGCCGGCTTCGCGTTCGAGCAGCCGGAGAGCGCGGGCGCAGATCCGTTTGGAGTGATCGAGCCGGCCTTCCGCGTGAGAGTGCAAGGCTCGTTGGTGGAGCCTATGCACCTTTGAGAGGATGTCCTGTGCCGGAGGCCTGTTGCTGGAATTCGCCACTGTCACGCCGTTGTGGCGGCGCCGCGCTAATCCAGGCCGCCGCCGACCTTATGCCATGATATCCCTGAAATCGTGCCGGCAAGCGGTTCCAAGTTGTACGGTTTTCCCGGGTAACGGGCCGCGTTGTTATTGACGGCAGCAGATCTGGCTCGAAACCAGAGCAGCCGGTGTCAACGGGACCGCGGAAGCGAAGTAATTGGTTTGATCCAGGTGGCGGTAGAAGTCACCCGCGATTTCCGAGGCTACCGGCCCGCTTACTCCCCGGCCGCCGGTGAGCAGAACGACCACCACCAGTTTCCTGTTCCCCACATCGTTAAACGAACCGAACCATCCGAGATGGGCGTGATTTTCGCTGCAGGTTCCGGTTTTACCGGCGAGCGGCTCTTCCTGGCGTGCGCGATGGGCAGTGCCGAAATCCACGGCGCCGCGCATCCCCGGCTTGATCTCCTGGATTGCCTCCTGAATATCGAGCCGCCGCTTGACGCGCGGCACGAAAGTGGCGGCTTCTTGCGGGGTCCTCGGATATTGGAGGTAGTACAACGTGCCGCCATTCGCCACGGCACTAATCAGGGCGGCAAGCTGCAAAGGCGTCTGATCGATCTCCTCACCGAAACTGCTGAGCATGCCTACCCCACCGTTGGCGGGCGGCGCGGAGGGGAACCGACCGGGTTGTTCGCTGGCAATGTTGAGTCCGGCTTTCTCACCGTATCCGAACAGGTGCGCGTAATAGGAAATCCGTTCGAAACCCAGCTTTTGGCCGAGCGTGGCGAAGAAATAGTTATTCGAGTGGGCCAGCGCGTAGGTTAGGTCCATGCGGGCCCCGCCTAAGCGGAGCTTGGTATCGGGCGCGATCACCTTTTCGCTCAGGGCGGCAAGCGCGACGGAAACTTTAATCGTGGAGCACGGCTGATACCCGTTCCCTAGGGCCAATTTCTGGTTCACGATAGAGAGGATCCGGCCGGATAGGGGATCCACTACAACTACCGAACCGTTGTACCGGCCGAGCGCCTCTACCGCGGCGCGGCGGACATCCAGATCGTCGCCATCCACGTAATCGCCCTCGGTGGAATCGGCAAAAGTTGGTTCGGTCCAGGGGCCGCCGCGCACCACACCAGTCAGCACAGCCGGCGCCGGCTTTACTAAAGCCGCCCGCGTCGCCGGGAGCGTTTTCCGCGGCGCCACCGCTGTCGTGCGCACTAAGGCCGGGTGTGCCAGGGTACGGGCGCGGCGTTTGCGCGCCTTGGTGGTGGTCGCCATCAAACCCGGCACGTACAACGAAATAATCAGGGCAAATAAAATGGCAATTCGAACAATTCCAGGCAGGCGGTGCTCGTGCATATCCTCTCGCGAAAGGAACACTGGGGGGAAACCCGTTATAGAGCCGTTTGGATCCGGTCCAGCCGGAGCAGCTGAACTATCTGATTCTCCACTGTTTGCCTTACGCGCGTCAAGATATTTTCGTTTCCGCATAGCCTCGGGGTGGTACCTCCAGCTACCCATTTGGAATAATCTAGTAGTTGAAAAGCCTTATTTTTCGCGCTTTTATCGCAGCCCACCTCCTTTCTTATATCGGCGGAACAGCTCGAAACTTCAGACGTACCGATTTAGTTTGGGTAACATAAACTTAAGTGCAAGGCCAGGAATTGCTGGAGTTGCAAACCGCGATCAGTGCCTGCAGCCGGTGCCCCCGGTTGCGCGAGCACTGCCAAACTGTGGCCGCCACGCGCCGCCGCGCGTATCGCGATTGGCAATACTGGGGCAAACCGGTTCCGTCCTTCGGCGACGTGCAGGCCTGCGTACTAGTACTGGGATTGGCGCCGGCGGCGCACGGCGCGAACCGGACGGGCCGGATGTTCACGGGCGACCGCTCCGGCGACTGGCTTTACCGCGCGCTGTACCAGACCGGCTTCGCCTCGCAGCCCTGCAGCGTGTCGCGCGACGACGGTCTCACGCTGCGAGACATTTATATTACGGCCGCGGCTCGCTGCGCCCCGCCGGCCAACAAGCCCACACCGGAGGAATTGCGGAACTGCCGCCCTTATGTCGAGCGCGAACTCGAACTGCTGCCGAACCTGCGGGTGGTCGTGGCCTTGGGGCGGATTGCTTTCGATCAGTACCTGCGGATTTTGAAATCGCAAGGAGTTATCTCCAGCCGGTCGGCCTTCGCGTTCGGCCACAACCGGCGGTTTCGGCCCGCTCCGGATTCGCCCATCCTCATCAGTTCTTACCACCCTAGCCAGCAAAACACGTCGACCGGCAAGTTGACGGAGAAGATGCTGCTGGCAGTCTTCCGGAACGCGCGAAAAGCGGCGGGACTGTAAGTGGCCAGGTGGACGCCCATCGCGGCGCTTCGAACGAAATGTTACGCGGACAGGCCAGACTGCATCACCAGGGAAGTCCCCTCACCAGCTCCAGCGCCTCTTCCTTGCTGTGAATCCGCCCCTCCAGTTGCGCGTCTTCTACCGCCGCAAGCATCTTTGAAAAAGCCGGGCCGGGCCGATATCCCGCGGCAATCAGATCGTTTCCGGTGAGCAGCGGTTTCGGCTTGAGCTGCTCGGCGGGTAGCTCCTCCAGCTTCCGCCGTACAAATTCGTAATTTTCGAGGCGACAATGGCTGGCGAGGCAATCGAGGCGGTGGAGTTCCAGGTGCTCTTCGAACCGGGGCAGGCGCAGGAAGCGCTTGAGGGTGCTTTCTTTCATACGGTCCACATCCTTGAAGCGCATGTGGTTGGCTACCAAGGCTTCGATCTGCTCTTCGTCCTCCCGCGAAAACCGCAGGCGCGTGAGAATATCGCGCGCCAGCCGGACGCCCTCCTCCACGTGACCATCGAAGCGGATGCGCTCAGCCACGCGGAACGTGGGAGGCTTGCCGGCATCGTGTAGGAGCGCACCCCAGGCCAGGGTCGGCGTAGGCCGCTCCAGTTTTTCGAGCAGCAGCAGTGTGTGTACCCAGACGTCGCCTTCGGGATGGAACTCCGGCGGCTGTTGCACTCCCTTCATGGAGGCCACTTCGGGTAACAGATCGCCCAGCAGCCCGGAGGCGTCCAGCAGCTCGAAGCCGTAACGGGCGCCGCCTTCGGTCAAGATGCGCACCAGTTCCTCGCGCACGCGTTCGGCCGAGACGCGCACAATCGCGGAATGGTTGCGGCGGATGGCCTCCATGGTCCGCGTCTCGATGCGGAATTTCAGGCGGGCGGCGAAGCGGACGGCGCGCAGCATCCGCAAGTGATCTTCGCGGAAGCGGAGTTCGGGGTCGCCGATGGCGCGCACGAGCCGGGCTTCGAGATCCGCGCGGCCGCCGACGAAATCCAGAACCTGGCGGTTTTCCGGGTCCATCATCAGCCCGTTAATAGTGAAATCGCGGCGCAGGACATCCTGGCGAGGATCGGTTTCGAACTGGACGCGCGAAGGCCGCCGCCCATCGGCATAATCATGATCGCTGCGAAAAGTGGCGACTTCGACATGGGCACGGCCCTCTGGTGTCCCGTTGCGCACCAGAACCACGCCGAAGTGTGCTCCCACTTGCCCCGAGCCGGGAAACAATTCCAGAATCCGCTCTGGCGGTGCGTCTGTGGATACATCAAAATCCTTAGGGGCGGCCCCGAGCAACAGGTCGCGCACACAACCGCCTACCAGGTACGCTTGGTATCCGGCCCGGCGCAACGTGCCGGCCACCCGGTAGGCCAATGATTCCGCTCCACTTCCCATTAGCCCTCGGCAACCCCTATGCTAATATAAGCAAGCCAAACGCTAATCCAGCGCGCGGAAACACAGCAGTCACCGGGCCCATGATGTCCCTGTGATCGAGGAGTTACCTTCGTGAAACTGGAGCAACGGCCTGGCGCGGTCAAAGTAGTTGTCGCCACGACCGTCATGCTGTCCTTCATTTCTTTTTGGCGGGCTGCGGCCATACGGAAGATATCGATCTCGTCCATCGGCTCTGGCTCGAACTGAGCGAGAAAGGCCCCGGCGCGAAGCTGCATCACCGGGATGTGGTCAGCGTGGCCCTGCGCCGCATGAAAGAGGATCTAAACTCGGACCGCTCTCAGGAAGTGATCGCCGACGTCGTGCGAGAAACAGCCAGCGGCCAGCATCACACGCCAGTGCGGGAGGGCGACGGGAACGGCGCGCCGGCCCGCGGCAACGGGACGCGTTAACAGCCAGGGTGTTATTGGCGGAGCAGATCCGCCAACGCTCCTGCTAGCTGCGGATGGCGGCAACGGAAACCGGCCGCTTCGGCCGCGCGCGGCGACACTCGCTGGCTCTCCAGCAGAATTTGCGCCATTTCTCCGAACAGGATCTTCAGGGCAAACGCGGGGACCGGCAAAATGGCCGGCCGCCGCAGCGCCCGCGCCAGTTCCCGGGTGAAATCCCGGTTAGTGAGCGGAAAGGGCGCGACTCCGTTGAAAACTCCTTCGAGCGAGTTCTCGATCACGAAACGAAACAGCCCGGCCAGATCTTCGGCATGAATCCAGGACATCCATTGGCGGCCGGAACCGATAGGACCGCCCACACCGGCGCGAAAGGGCGGAAGCATGCGGCCCAGGGCGCCGCCAGCCGGATCGAGCACCACCCCGATGCGGACGATCGCCAGGCGCATACCGATTGTTGCAGCCTGGCCCGCGGCTCGCTCCCATTCGACGCAGACCTCGGGCAGAAAGCCGGCACCGGGCGGCGAGGACTCCGTTAATACCTCATCGCCACGCGAGCCGTAATAGCCGATGGCGGAAGCGCAGACGAACGCTTCCGGGCGGCGCCCGCGGCTCGCTAACCCTTCCAGGAGGTGGCGTGTGCTTTGCACGCGGCTATCGCGGATGCGTTGTTTGACTTCGGGAGTCCAGCGCTGCGCGACCGGCTCGCCCGCGAGATGAACCACCACGTCCGCGCCTTCGAATGCCGCGCACGGCGGCGGTCCCGCGGCCGGATCCCATTGCGAAACGCGGGCGCCTTCCGGCGCGGAAACCGCGTTGCGGCGGCTCAGGATATGCACCTGATGCCCCGCGCTGCGCAGCACGGCCATCAGCCGCCGGCCAACCAGGCCGGAAGCCCCGGAAATCGTAATGTTCATGGCCGCCCTCCTCTTCCGCCCCCGGATCGGTAGCAGATAACGGTCCCGCCTGTACAATGAGTATACGCATGGGGACCTGGAACCGCGCGAAGCTGCTATTGGGTTACCTGGCGCGGCGTTCCCATTTGCGTGCGCTCCCTGTGGAGTACATTGTCGAGACAACCGCCAAGTGCAACCTCTATTGTCCGATGTGCCCAAGGGAAACCCACAAGCAACCCAAAGCCGACATGGCCGGCGGCGTCTTCGAGCGCCTGGTGCGGGAGGCTGCGGGCAGCGCGGAACACATGATGCTGATCGGCCTGGGAGAGCCGTTCCTGGACCCCCAAATTTTCCAACGCATCGAATTCTGTCATCGCCATAGCATCTCTACCCTACTTTCGACCAACGGCACTTTCCTAGATGAAAAACTGGCCGCCCGGGTGCTCGATTCTCCGCTAGAGCAGATTACCCTTAGCTTCGATGGCGCGCGCAAGGAAACATACGAGTTCTACCGCAAGGGCGCGAAATTCGAAAAAGTGAGGGATAATTTCGTGCGCTTCGCCCGCATGAAACACCAGCGGCGGTCGAAGCTGCAGGTGGTGGTGCAGATGGTGCGCATGGAAGGCAACGCGGGCGAGGTGGACGAGTTCATCGGTTTCTGGCGGGGCGTGCCCGGCATCGACCAGATCCGCGTCAAAGAGGACGAGACCAACCTGATGCGGCCGGATGCCGGGCACGCGGCTGCCGATTGGAAGCACCCGTGCCACTATCTTTGGCGCGGCCCGATGTACGTGAAGCAGAATGGCGACGTATATCCGTGCTGCCAGAGTTACATGCTGGATGGGCAGCCGGTGGGCAGTCTCGAGAGGCAATCGCTCGGGCAGATCTGGAACTCGGCGGAGATGGAACGGATGCGCGCGCTGCATGCCGCGGGGCGGGGCGGGGAAGTGGACATCTGCGCGCGGTGCTGCACCACGATTCCCCATCCGGCGCTGGTGACCGGAAGCCTGCTGCTGGACGGCCGCACGGTGCGCCGGATGCTTCCGGCCATCGAACGGCTGGCGTATTTCTCGAAGCTGCCCGGGCGCTGGCTGCGGCCGCCCCAGCGGAGGAAACATGGGCCGGCGCCGCGCAGTTGAGGGCGAGGAAGCTGAGGGCGAGGGGCCGGCGCCGCAGCCCTTCGGCGAGAGCGCGCTTCTGGAGCACATAGCGCGCCAGCCGCACGCCCGCGCCGGCTTCAAACACCTGGTGCGCGAGTTCGGCGCAAAGGGCGCTCAGCGGGAGGAACTGGAGGCGGCCTTAGAACGGCTGGTGGGGCGCGGCGACCTGATCGAAATAAAGCCCGGCCAATACACCGTGCGGGCGCGCGCCCGCGAATTCGCCGTTGGCCGGCTGCACATGCATCGCCAAGGCTACGGATTTCTGATTGCCGAGCATCCAGTGGAAGGCGTGACGGGCGATGTGTTCCTTCCGCCGGAAGCCGCCCAGAAGGCGATGCACGGAGACCGCGTGCTGGTGCGCATCAACCGCGTCGAACGCGATGGGCGCGCCGATGGCGAAATTGTCAAAATCCTGAAGCGCGCGCAGCCCACGGTGGTCGGCGAGTTCCGGCTAGGGATGCGCGGGCAGTACGTGATCCCGCACGATGAGCGCATTCGCCAGCGTATTGAGATTCCCGATGGGCTGGAACTGCCATCGGGCGATAACGTGGCGAACCGCATCGGCGCCGCCGCGCCGCAAGTTTCCTCGGCTGAGGAACTGGATGGCATGGTGGTGAACGTCGAGCTGCTCGAATATCCGGAGCGCGGCGCCAATCCGGTCGGACGCGTGATCGAGATTCTGGGGAACCCGGACGATTTCGGCGTGGACGTGGAAATCGTAATCCGCAAACACCACTTACCGCACCAGTTCCCAGCGAAAGTGGTGACGCAGGCCGAATCGATTCCCAACGTGATCGCCGCGCGCGAACTGGCCGGGCGGCGCGATTTCCGGGAGCTCGATATTGTCACCATCGACGGGGAAACGGCCCGCGATTTCGACGATGCGGTATGGGTGGACCGCCTGCCCAACGGCAACTTCGCCCTCCAGGTGCACATTGCCGACGTGAGCCACTATGTGCTGCCTGGTTCGCCGATCGATGTGGAGGCCAGGCTGCGCGGCACCAGCGTGTATTTTCCGGATCGCGCCGTGCCCATGCTGCCCTTTGAGCTTTCGACGAACATCTGCTCGCTGAATCCGCGCGTGGACCGGCTCGTGCTTTCGGCGCTGCTGGAAATCGATCACCAGGGCGAGATTGTGGCGCAGGAATTCATGCCCGGCGTGATCCGCAGCGCGGAGCGCATGACGTACACCGATGTCCACCTGCTGCTCGAAGGCGACGCCGGTTTGCGCGCGCGCTACGCGCGGCTGGTGGAGCGCTTTGAGTTGATGCGCGAACTGGCGCTGGTGCTCAACCGCAAGCGGGTGCGGCGCGGCTCGATCGATTTCGATTTGCCGGAGCCGCTCATCGAATTCGACGAATGGGGCGCCATGACCGGGGTGACGCGCGCGCCGCGCAACATCGCGCACCGCATCATCGAGGAATTCATGCTCTCGGCGAACGAAGCCGTGGCGGCTCACCTGGAGCACACCGCAATCGCTTCGGTCTACCGCATCCACGAAAAGCCGGACCCCAAGCGGGTAATGGAGTTCGAAGAGGTGGCCGCGCACTTCGGGTATTCGCTGGGGATCGGCGCCGTCCCGGTGCGGAGGTTCGGCATCGTCAGCCGCCAGCGGGATGGCGGAAAGCAGCGGAAAGAGATGGTGCTGCCGGCCGCGGGTGTTCCCGTTTCTTCGCGGCATTACCAGAAACTGGTTTCGAAGATTGAAGGGAAACCGGAAGAGCGCATTTTGAGTTACCTGATGCTGCGCTCGCTGAAGCAGGCCCGCTACAGCACGGAGAACGTGGGCCACTTCGCGCTGGCCGCCACAGCGTACACGCATTTCACTTCGCCGATCCGCCGCTATCCCGATTTGATCGTGCACCGGCTGTTGCGGGCGGTGCTCGCCGGCGGCGCCACTCCGCCCGCGAGCGAATTGAGCGCCATCGCGGAGGAATGTTCGCAATCGGAGCGCCGCGCGGCCGATGCCGAGCGCGAACTGGTGGAATGGAAAAAGGTGCGCTTCATGGCGGACCGCATCGGCGAAGAATTCGATGGACTGGTGATCAGCACGGCGAAATACGGTTTGTTTGTGGAGCTGGCGGATTACTTTGTGGAAGGGCTGGTTCCCATCGACACCTTGCCCGGCGATGAGTTCACCTATCGCGAAAACGTGCGCAAAGTGGTGGGAAAGCACTCGCGGCGCGAGTTTTCGATCGGCGACCGCGTGCGCGTGATGCTGGAGCGGGTGGACGCGAGCGAGCGCAAACTGCAATTTTCGCTGGCCGAAGAAGAAGCGAGGCCACGGCGGGGCGGGGGGCGGAAAGCAAGCAAACGCAAACGCCTGTAGGAATGGTCAATGTGCCCGGGATATGCGCTTCCGCGGCCCTTTTGCATTTTTCGTTACTCCCGAGGCCAAAATCACGAGTCCATCGCCACCTTAAACCGCCGCATGATGCCCGGGGGTTCCGCGCGCCACGCGGCGGCCGTTTGGGCCGCGGCCAACGGAAGTTGGGCCAGACGAGCCATAGCGACTGGCGAAAGAGCCTCGGCCTCCCGCAGGAACGTCATCTCTTGAGATTCCGGTTCGGCATCTACCAGCAGGCAATCGCCGCCGCGGAGTTGATCGCTGGCCAGCAGGTTCGACAGAGGCTGCACCAGCAGGCGGTCGATAGCGCGGCGCAAATGACGGGCGCCGTAGCGCGGGTCCGTGCCTTCTACCAGCAACTGATCCACGGCCGCTTCGGTCAGGCGAAAGATAAACGGAGCGGCTTTGCTGCTGAGCACTCTCTGCTGTACTCTGCGCAGCTCAATTTCAATCACCTGCCGCAGTTCCGGCTCGCCCAACGCCTTAAATACAACCATGGCATCCAGCCGGTTCACGAATTCCGGCGTAAATTTTTTCCGCGCGGCCTCGACGCCCGCCCGCGAAAGCTTGCCTGCCAAGACGGCTGTATCGCCGCTGCCGGGAACGGTCTGGAATCCCCAGCGCGGCCGGACCAGTCCCTGCATCTCCGCCGCTCCCAGGTTGCTGGTCATGAAGACGAAGGCGCGCGTAAAGTCGGTCTGCCGGCCATCGCCCAGGGTGAGCGTGGCCTTATCGAGAACGCCCAGCAAGAGGTTCCATAGCGCGTCACTGGCCTTCTCTACTTCATCGAACAGCACCAGGCTGATCTTCATCGTCTCCGTGTGCGCTCGGTTCAGAGTTTCCTGGCATAGGAAAGGATGCGTTTCCCGGTGCCCCAGGTATCCGGGAGGCGCGCCGATCAGCTTGGCGATTTCATGGCTATGCTGGAACTCCGCGCAGTTGATTTTGACAATTGCGTCCGGGTCCCCATACAGGCTTTCCGCGGTGGCTTCCACCAGCCGTGTTTTGCCGGAACCCGTCGGCCCGAGGAAAAGGACATTCCCGATCGGCCGTCCGGGACTGGTCATTCCGGTCACATACATCTGATACAGGTCGACGATCTTGCGGATGGCCTCCTCCTGGCCAATTACCAGCCGCCGCAGACTTCGATCAAGCGCTTCGGCCAGGCGGCCAGGCCTTTTCGGATCCAGTTTCGCCATGCTCAGCATACGGTGCCGCGTCCTCATTCCGCTTATTTGGTATAGGATACGGGCGGCGATTCTCCGGGATTTCTGCGGGGCAGGGAAGCGGACCGTTGCGGCGAGTCCCCTAGTACCGGATGTCGACAATCTGCCGGATGTATAGCGGCGCGACCGCGTGCCGGAATCGCGCCGGGCTGCCGTCAAGCGCGTCCGCCACGGCGCGGCGCAATTCGGGTGGCGTGAAGGCGCGCTCCAGCGAAAGAACGCCATCGTGAGCGTTGATCGGGTTCACCAGGGGGGCGATGAAGGAGCGGAATAGCAGATGGGGAATCCAGTGCCGCACCGCGTCGAGGATCAGAAAGCGGCGGCAGGAGTGGCCCACGTTGCGGATCAGCCCGGCCAGTTCCTCGGTGGAAAGATGGACGCGCGCCAAATCGGCAAAGCAGCGTTCCCGGGCATCTTCGTCGAGATCGGCTCCATCCAGGATCTCCGGTTCCCAGGAGCGCTCGCGCAGATTGGCGCCACGGCCGTTCACTCAGGCATCATAGCGGATTGCAGAGTGGCCGTCCGCCCTCTGCCACTGATTCGACCGGCGAAGTGCACCGGTGCGGATTCGAGTTCCCCTTTTAGAATCAACAAAACTGTCTCTATTCGCCGGTGCAATCGCACCGGTGGACGAGAGGATCGATGAGCGAAAAATCGCTTTCGAAGCGGGTGGCCGGCGATCCGGAAATCGCTCCGCCTTCAGCCGCGCAATTCGCTACAATTTGGGATCTCCCACATGGACGATCTCAAAAAGCTCATACGCGAAGTGCCGGACTTCCCCAAACCGGGAATTCTCTTTTACGACATCACCACGCTGCTCAAGGATAAATGCGGGTTTCGGGCCGTGATCGACGCGCTCAAAACGCACTACCGGGACGCGCAGGTGGATACGGTCCTGGGTATCGAGGCGCGCGGCTTCATCTTTGCGCCGGCTTTGGCGTATGCGCTGGGAGCCGGATTCGTGCCGGTGCGCAAACCGAAGAAGCTGCCGGCCGAATGCGTGAGCGTCAGCTACGATCTCGAATACGGTTCCGATAGCCTGGAGATGCACAAAGACGCCATCTCGCGTGGCCACCGGGTGCTGATCGTGGACGATCTGCTGGCTACCGGCGGCACGGCGGCGGCGGCGGCGCGGATCGTGGAGAACGTCGGCGGGTCGGTGGCGGGCATCGGGTTCGTCATCGAGCTGACCTTTTTGAAGGGCCGCCAGCGGCTGGGCGGCTACGACGTCTTTTCGATAATCCAGTACGACAAATGAAGCGGTTCGAGCCTGGGTTGGGTCAGGCTGGGTTGCGGCAGGGTGGTTTGCGCCGGGCGCGCGTTGCGGCTCTCGCCAAAATCAACCTGGATCTGCGGGTGCTGGGCAAACGACCGGATGGCTATCACGAGCTGCGCACCATTTTTCAGACCATCTCGCTAGCCGATACCTTGGAGGTGCGGTTTGTGCCGGGACGGCGCACCACCATCGAACTGCTCGATCCGCAGCACATTCCCGGCAATCTGGCCTTGCGCGCGGCGGAGGTTGCGGTAGAGGCGATGAACGCGCGGGGCGCAGTGTTTCTCTATTTGCGAAAGCGCATCCCGATGGGCGCGGGTTTGGGCGGAGGTTCGAGCGATGCCGCCGCGGTTCTGCTGGCGCTGAATGCGCTGGCGGGGCGGCCGCTGCCGCTCCACCGGCTGTGCGAGCTCGGCGCTTCCCTCGGCAGCGACGTGCCCTTTTTCCTGCTGGGCGGCGCGGCCGTCGGCATCGGGCGCGGAACCGAACTTTTCCCGCTCCCGGATACACCGTCACAATGCGGCTTGCTGGCGGCGCCCGATGTGCCGGTTTCCACCGCCGAGGCCTATGCCGCCCTGAGCCCCCGTTTGACAACCAAGTCACAGGAAAATAAAATAGTTAGTTTCCAGTCTTTGGTCTGGGATAGGGGTGTGCCAAAGCCCGCTTGTAACGATTTTGAAGCGGTTGTGTTCGAGCGGCACAAGCGGCTGGCGCGGTTGAAGCAGCGTTTCCTCGATGTAGGGGCTTCAACGGCGTTGATGACCGGAAGCGGTTCGGCAATATTTGGGTTATTTCGAAGCGATGCCGTCCGCCGGAGCGCCCTGGAGAAGTTGAATCACACGCAGTCAGGTGAACGGTTTTTTCGTTTTTCGTTGGTGAACCGGTCGCGCTATCGCTTGCGATGGTGGCGCGCGCTGGAATCTCATATCGATCAGAAAACATGGCCGCCCCAAAGCCGATACGCGCGATGACTCACGATCGCATCAAAATCTTTACCGGAAACGCCAATCCCGCGCTCACCCGGGAGATCTGCGCCAGCCTCGGGCTGGAACTGGCCGAAGCCGTCGTCAAGCAGTTCGCCGATGGCGAAACGTATCCGCAAATCCTGGAGAACGTGCGCGGCGCCGACGTGTTCGTGGTGCAGCCCACCTGCCGGCCGGTCAACGACCACTTAATGGAGCTGCTGCTCATGATCGATGCCCTGAAGCTGGCGTCGGCGGAGCGCATTACCGCGGTGCTACCTTATTATGGATATGCGCGGCAGGATCGAAAAGATAAGCCGCGGGTTCCCATTTCGGCAAAACTGGTAGCTTCGCTATTGGAAACGGCCGGCGCCGATCGCGTCTTAGCGCTGGATTTGCACGCGGCCCAGATACAAGGCTTCTTCGATATTCCGGTGGATCATCTGTTCGCATCACCTGTGCTGGTAGAGCATTTCAAGGCTTTGAACATTCCGCGGCTCACCGTTGTGTCGCCCGATCCCGGCGGCGTGGAGCGGGCGCGCGCCTTTGCGAAACGCCTGAATTGCCCGCTGGCCATTATCGATAAGCGGCGGCCGGAGGCGAATGTAGCCGAAGTGATGAACGTGGTGGGTGACGTGGAAGGCCGCCATTGCCTGATCGTCGACGATCTTATCGATACCGGAGGCACGCTGGTGAAAAGCGCCGAGGCGCTGATCACCAAAGGCGCCATCGGCGTTTCCGCCTGCGCCACGCATGCGGTGCTTTCCGGCCCGGCGGTCGGACGCATCGAGGAATCGGAACTCGACGAAGTCGTTTTCACCAATTCGATTCCGCTTTCCCCGGAGGCGCGAAAATCGAAAAAGATCAAATCGCTATCGATTGCAGGATTGCTGGCGGAAGCAATCCGCTCGATTCATGAGGAGACGTCGGTCAGCGTATTGTTTATTTAGCAAAACCGCAGCCGGTTTGACAGAGCCGCGACCGTAAGGAGCGGTAAGGGGCCAACGGACTTCGACCTAACCACTCGAACCCACGGTAGCCCCAAGAAGGAGAAAGAGCAGTGAGGAAAGATATTACCGTTGCCGCGGACATTCGCGAGACGCGCGGCAAAAACGAAGCGCACCGCACACGCCGTGCCGGAAAGATTCCGGCCGTCGTTTACGGAGCACACCAGGACCCGATTAGCGTGGCCGTGAATCCGCGGGAAATCCTCCGGATTGTGGCAAGCGAAACCGGGTACAACACGATTTTCAATCTGCAGGTGAATGGCTCCCAGCCGTCTCCGGTAATGGTGGTCGATCAGCAGATCGATCCCGTAAGAGGCACGTTGCTGCATGCCGATTTCAAGCGCATCGACCTGAGCAAGCGCCTGCGGGTGACCATTCCCGTGCTTACCCAGGGCGAGCCCAAGGGCGTGAAACAACAGGGCGGGGTGCTCGACATTGTCACCCGCGCCGTGGAAATCGAATGCCTGCCGGATGACATCCCGGAAAAATTCGTGATGGACATTTCCGAGCTGATGATGGGCCAGAGCCGGCGTGCAGGCGATATTCCGCTTTCCGGAACGATGAAACTGATGAGCGCTCCGGATACCGTGATTGCCCACGTGGTGGCGCCGCGCGGCGCCGAAGAGGCTGCTGCAGCGCCCGAAGCAGCCGCTACCCCGGCGGCCGCCGCCGAACCCGAAGTCGTCAAGAAAGGCAAGAAAGAAGAAGGCGCTGCTCCCGCGGAGAAGGGCAAAGCCGAGGACAAGGGCAAAAAGAAGTAATCGTTCATGTTCCTGGTGGCCGGCCTGGGCAACCCCGGCGAGGAGTATGCGCACACTCCGCATAATCTCGGATTCCTGGTGGTGGACCGGCTGGCGGAACGGTACGGCATCCGGGTCACGCGCAAGGATTCGCACGCCGTGATGGGGGTGGGCGAAATCGAAGGCCGCCCGGTGATGCTGGCCAAACCGCAAACGTATATGAATTTGAGCGGTACGTCGATCAAGCCGCTGATGGAGAAACACGAAATCGCCCTCGAAGGCTTGATAGTGGTTTATGACGAGCTGGATCTGCCCTGGGGAGCGCTCCGGATCAAACCGCGAGGATCGGCGGCCGGGCACAACGGTATGAAATCGGTGATCGAGAAATTGGGCACCGAGAGAATTGTTCGCGTGCGGATGGGCATTCACCCCGGGCATCCGCTCGCGAGTGGAAAGGATTTTCTGCTTTCGCCCATGCGGCGCGGGCAGAGAGAGGAATTGGACGAATTCATTGGTTATGGAGCCGATGCGGTTCGTTCGATAATTGCCGAGGGCGTCGAAAAGGCCATGACGAATTTCAATCGTCGCGCCCCAGGCTTACAGACAGAGGAAGCATGAGAATTTACGAAGAGCTGTTCATTCTGAAACCGGACGCCTCCGATGAAGAAGGCGACCAGTTCGTGGAGCAGTTGCGCGCGCAATTGACCTCCGCGGGCGGCACCGTCGATAAGGTAGATAAGTGGGGCAAGCGGCGGCTGGCCTACAAGGTGGACAAATACCACGAAGGCGCTTATGTGCTGCTGCAGTTTTCCGCCGGGCCGGAAGCGGTAAAGGAGCTGGAGCGCCGCCTGCGCGTTTCCGACCTGGTGATCAAGTTCTTAACGGTGCGCGTAGATCAGACGTTGAAGCGCCTCGAGAAACGCAAGAAAGAGCGCGAGAAGCGCGCGGCGCGGCGGCCCGCGCCGGTTGCGGCAGCTCCGGCGCCGGCGACGCCCGGGGCGCCGGTCATGCCCGGAGCGCCGGTGCACGAAGCTCCCGCGATGCCGGGGACACCAAAGGAGGCTTAATCCATGGCGGAATCGAAAGGAAGACCAGGCAGCGCCGCACAGCGGCCCACCGGAGGCGACAAGGCGCTGGCCACTCAAAAGAAGCAGTATTTCCGGCGCAAAAAAGTATGCCGCTTCTGCGTGGAGCGGATCGACGATATCAACTACAAAGATGTGAAGCTGCTGCACTCGTTCGTGGCGGAGCGCGGCAAGATTATTCCCAGGCGCATTTCGGGTGTGTGCGCGCCGCACCAGCGGCGGCTTACCGACGCCATCAAGAAAGCGCGCAACATCGCGCTGCTGCCGTTCGCGGCGGCCATTTAGGCAGGAGAAAATTGCGATGGAAGTAATCCTCAGAGAAGATATCGATAAGCTGGGCGCGCGCGGCGACATTGTGAAAGTGGCGCCGGGCTACGCGCGCAATTTCCTGCTGCCCAAACGCCTTGCCGTGGCTGCCACCGATGCGAATCGCAAAATTGTGGAGCAGGAACGCCAGGCGCACCTGCGCAAGGAAGCCAAGCTGAAGACCGAAGCCGAAGACCTGGGCAAGCTGATGGCCGGTACCGTTGTGACCATTTCGCAGAAGGCCGGAGAAAACGATCAGCTCTTCGGCTCGGTGACCGCGCAGGATATCGTCAATGCGCTTGCGGCCCGGAACTTCACCATCGACCGGCGCAAAGTGCAATTGGACGAGCCGATCAAGCAACTTGGCGCTTACCAGGTGCCCCTGCGATTGCACAAGGACGTGACCACCGAAATCAGCGTCAATGTCGTGCGCGAGGAATAGGCGATCCAGCCTTCACTCGAATTCGTCTACGAGGCCAACGCCACGCTCGGCGAGGCCGTCCCGATCGGTGAAACACCGGACGGGACGCGCCGCATCGTCCCGATTCTTTCCGGAACAGTAGAAGGGCCAGGCTTTGCGGGGCAAGGGATCCGCGGCGAGCTTTTGCCTGGCGCCGACTGGCAGGTGACGCGGCGTGACGGTGTGACCGTTGTGGATGCAACCTATGCGCTGCGCACCGGCGAAGGCGTAATCGTGCAAGTCCGCAACCGCGGGCTGCGGCATGGGCCGGCCGAAGTAATGTCCGCGCTGGCCGCGGGCCAAGACGTGGATCCCGCGGCTTACTATTTTCGGGCCGTCCCTGAGTTCTTAGCCCCCGCGGGCAAATACGAATGGCTCAACCGATCGATTTTTGTGTGCGCGGGGGCGCGCTTTGCGCGTTCCGTCCGGTTGTGGGTGTGGAGGATCACCTGAGTTTGTTGACACGGGCCGGATGGCACGCGCTTCGTGCCTATCGTCGATCTCGAATCGATGTCGATTGCCATGGGCATGGGAATCCTGCTGGGATTGCTGCTGGGCACGGTGGCCGCGCGCTGAGCGCGGCTGGCTCCCGGAGGGACCGGTTCATTTAGAATGGTCCCATGTCCGCGGTTCCAGAGATTTCGACCTGTAAATGGATTACTCCTCGCCACCGCCGGCAGTTCCACACGGAAGGTTATATGGTGGTCCGCAACGTGGTGCCGCGCTGCATCGCCGAAAATGCCGTGCGGGAGATTGCCGCGTTCCTGGGAGCCGACCTGGCAGACAGCACAACCTGGTATGGCGGCGCGCCGGAACTGGACGGCATCGTGCCCCTCCACCATGCGCAGTCGCTGTGGGAGATCCGCCAATGCCCAACGCTGTATGAGGTGTTCTCGGAATTTTTTGGAAGCCCGCGGCTGATGGTGGATATAAACCGCTGCATTTTCCGGCCGCCGGTGCATCCGGACCATCCGACGGTCAGTTGGGGAACCATTCACTGGGACACTGATCCACGAGCGCCGGAACCGGGCACTTTGCAAGCTGTGGTATTGCTGACCGATGCGAAACGCGATGGCGGCGGGTTCCAGTGCCTGCCAGGAGTGTACCGGAATCTGGAAGCGTGGCTGCGGCAGTACGCGCAGCAGCCGGATTTCGATTTTTTCAATCCGGGGCTGAATGAGTGGGAAACGACGCAGGTGGAAGGTGAAGCGGGAGACGTGATTCTGTGGTCGACCCGCCTGCCCCACGGTACCGCGCGGAATTTATCGCAGCGGCCCAGAGTAGCGGCTTTCGTCTCCATGCAGCCTCCCGCCGAAAGCGCGGAGCTGCGCGAATCCATGAAATGCTGGTGGCTGACCAAGCGGGCGCCCAACTACTGGAGGGGACTGCCGGGGCAGTTGGACCCTGAACCCGGTGAGCCGGCGGTGCTTACGGAATTGGGCCTCAGGCTCATTGGAGTCATGCCCTGGTGAATCCCTGGCGCACCGCAAATTGGTTGCAAACCCGCGGTAACTTACTTTCCAACGAAACTGTTCATGGCGCAGAAATACTCTTTGAGGTCCCGGCCGATCACGCGCGTGAAGGTTCTTGTGAATGTATACGGCTGGGAAAACATTTGCGGGTCGTCCAGATTGTATGCAATTTGCAGGTGGTTTAGATCCGGCCGGCTATAGCGCTCGATTACATGCAATGCTTCGCTATGAGGCTTGCCGGTACTATCGAGCCAACTTTTGTCATTGAAGCCGATCGTATCTACGACGAGCGTGTCGCCTTCCCAGTGGCCGATTGAATTCCCATTCCATGTATTAGGTTCCAGATCCAGGTTATGGGGACGGCCGTCCAGGAAGAACCGGCGATAACTATGGGTGTTGCCTTCGGAGAGCAGGACAACCAACTTGGGGGTCTGGACAATTTTGTAAGGAAGCGGCTCGATCCGTACGACGCCGTTTGGCAGGCACTGTTTCTCCGGATCGCCTTTTCCGCCGCTGGCCTTGCGTTCCTCGTAGAGTTTCTTCGCCGCGGGAAGATAGGCAGGGTCGCTGGGCAGATCCGTACTGCCAGAAACGGTCCATACACCGCTCAAGTCTACCTTGCCGTCAAGGGCGCGAGGCGCCGGTCCTTCGTTCTTTCCGTGCTGAGCCCAGGCAGGCGAGACCCCCAACAGTAAACCGGCCCCCACTGCCACTGAAGGCAGCAAGGTATTGCTCAAACGTTTCCGCAATTGAATCTCCACTTAGTGAGTATCGCCTTCCAAATGTCCTGGGTCCTGATTGTTTTCGTTGCAAACGTATTCCAGAATGTCGGCATCGGGCGTCAAAATTTGCACGCGATGTTGCACCCACGGTTTGGTGTAGGCCCCCGGGTCGATGATTGTTACTTCGACATCCATGTTGCCGTAATCCCGGCGATGGTAGCGCTCAATCACGTGGAGTTGCGTAGTGTGCGGATGCCCAGCCATATCGAACCAGAATTTGTCGTTGAAGCCGATAGTGTCCACAACCAGGGTGTCGCCTTCCCAATGACCGATCGAGTCGCCATACCATAGCGGTTGCGCAATCTTAAGATGCTCGGTCCGGTCCAAAAAAATCTGGCGGAAAGTATGTATATTCCCCTCGAATAAGATCAGAATCAACTTAGGCGTTGAGACCATTTGGACGTGATATGGAGTAGCTCGTGGAACGCCTCCGGGGACACAACGTGCTTCCGGATCGTCGGCGGAGTAATTTTCCGTTCGTTGCTTGGTGAGAGCAGCGGCCCAGGGCAACATATCCGGTTCCGGATCGCCGGGAAGTTCGCGTTGCGCGTTCCAGACTCCGGATAAGTCCGGCTTTCCATCAGGCATCCGTGGCACTGGTCCGGGAGGGCCCGGCGGAGGCGCTTTGGTCGGGCGGACCGCTCCGGGGTATCTCACTTTTTTTGTATTCTTGCCCGGTTCTTGAGCGGAAGCGGAGAACCAAACGAGAACTAACATGGACACCGCGATTGCCCTTGCTACCATTTCGCTCACATAACGGTTTGTCATTTCAGGTGTCCTGGTTCGAAGAAGCGTCCTGGAACCGCTGGCAGGTATTTAAGAATGGCGGTTACTTTTGGTCATTCTCTGTGGATCCGCCGAAGACTCTTCGGCCGTCCGGAAGTGTAACTCTCCGAGCATTCCCCAGAGCATTTCCATCTTTGGCCTGAAACCCTTCTACAGTTACCTGGTCCCCGGGTTTGAGCGAATCCCTTCTCCAACCCTGCCTCACCAAAATTACGATCGGGCCTAATTCAAAATTCCAATTAGTCACCTTACCGCTTTCGTCAATCACATCCACATAAAACCGCGCGTGGGGATTCATCCACTCCACTTTAGTGACTGTACCGGAAAGCTTGAGCGGCTTATTGTAGTCGTACTCGGCTTCGAAAGAGTGGTGCGCCAGGAGCGGCGCCATTCCAAAGATCAATCCGAGGCTTGCGACAAACGCGAATTTAATGCTCATCACTCCCTCCAGAGTCGGAATTATCGACAAGGCGCCGCTAGTTTGTTTAGGTGTATCACGCCGATTTGACCCTGTCAAGGGTCCCGATAAGCGATCACGGTTTCCGTGGCCACTCTTTTGGGCTATTGACGGCCCGATATTTCTCTAATAAAGTCAGCACACCACTTTGCAACATCGTGACTTTGCATTAGTAAGGTCCATTTTGCATGCAAAGTCAGGGAGTCTATGCGCTTATTTTTGATTTCGAGTCTTGCATTCGTGCTCTCCGCGCCGCTATTTGCTCAAAGCGCTCGAGGGACGATCACAGGCACTATTTCCGATCCTTCGGGAGACGCAATTGCCGGCGCGGCAGTGGTGGCCAACAACGTGGCCAGCGGCGCCACGTACCCGGTGGCGAGTTCATCCACCGGCAATTACACCATTGGCGAGCTGCCAGAGGGAACCTACGAGTTGGATGTCACCGCGCCCGGATTCAAGAAGTTCGTGCGCGGCGGCCTGGCGGTTCAGGTAGCGCAAACGCTCCGCATCGATGCCGTCCTGGAGGTTGGAAGCACTTCCGAGTCAGTCACCGTGACAGCCGAATCTCCATTGCTCAAAACGGAAAGCGGCGACTTGAGCACAAACGTCGCTATGGAGCGATTGGATAACCTGCCTCTTTTGCCTACCGGGCCGGCGGCAGGAAATTCCGGCATTCGGAATCCATATGCGGTGGTGGCATTGCTGCCAGGATCCTACTACGCGGGCACCGGGACATCCGCGAATAACTCGACGGTCCAGATAAACGGCGCTCCAGTTAACACCGAAGCCACCCTGATCGAAGGCATGGATGCAACCAATCCGATAGGCCAAGGTCTCGTGCAGTTTAACCAGCCGGGTTCGGATTCCATTCAGGAATTCAGCGTGATGACCAGCAACTATTCCGCGGAGTTTGGGCAGTCCGGCGGCGGCATCATGAACATAACCATGAAGTCGGGCACCAACCAGTTCCACGGAAGCGCGTATGAGTACTTGGTAAACGAAATTCTGGATGCGGGCCAGCCATTTACCAATAACGGCAACGGAGGACTCATCCGGCCGGAGACGCGCAGAAACGATTTTGGTGGAACCGTGGGCGGACCGGTGTGGATTCCGAAAATATACAACGGCCGCAACCGGAGCTTCTTCTTTTTCAGCTTTGAGCAATACAGGCTGACACAGAATGTGATACCAACCGCGATTTCAGTGCCTACGGCGGCATATCGCCAGGGAAATTTCGGCGCTGCATTGTTAGGTAACATTGGCACGGATCCTCTGGGACGGCCTATTTTTGGAAACGAGATTTACGATCCCGCCACAGTGCGCCCTGCCAATGGTCAACAGATCGCCGATCCATTTCCCAACAACACGATTCCCATGAGCCGTATGGATCCGGTCGCCCTGGCGATCCAGAACATGCTTCCGCAGCCCACCAATCCCAACCTGATAGCCAATAATTATCAAAACCCATATACCAGCACCACCACCACCACGGTTCCGTCTATCAAGGCAGATCAGGTGATTGGGCCAAAGGACAAAATATCTTTTTACTTTTCCAAAATTCGCAACCAGGAGCCGGTCGCCGTCGGGGCCAACGGATTGCCGGAGCCGCTTTCCACCGACATCGGCACAGATATTCGATCGAATACGGAGCGCTTGAGCTACGACCGCATTATTTCGCCGACGGTGCTGTTGCACCTGGGGGCTGGCTTTATGCAGTCTAGCCTGGGACAGCCGGTGGCGCCCGGAGCCACTTTCAATGCCGCGACCATAGGCTTGAATGGCCCGTTCAGCCAGCCAGCACAGTTTCCCTATATGTTAGGCCTGGCGAACGGTCAAGGTGGCTTGGGAGCTGCCACCGTAGGCACCACGCCCGGGGTAGCGCTGGGCCAAGGCGCGCATTCCTACACCATCTCCGAGCAGCCCACCGCGATTGCAAGTCTCTCCTGGGTAAAGAATAACCATTCCTTCAAGTTCGGCGCGTCCATGCTGCTTCAGGGAAATATTAACCAAAACCTTTCGACTCTCAACGGCTCATATACGTTCAGTAACTTACAAACGGCGCTTCCCTATGTCGCCCTGAGCAATTCTACCGGCAGCTTAGGGGGCAACACCCTCGGATTTCCCTATGCCAGTTTCCTGTTGGGTCTGGTCGCCAGCGGGAACGTCCACGATCCTTCCGATACGCGACTGGGCAAATCGGAGTGGGGTTTTTATGCGCAAGATAGTTGGAAAGTGACTCGCAAGTTTACGCTGGATTACGGCCTGCGATACGATTACTCGACTTACTTCCAAGAACAATACGGTCGCGCTTCGAATTTTTCACCGACCCTGGCAAACCCGACTGTTGGGGGGCATCCGGGAGCGGCCATCTATCAGGCTACCTGTAATTGCCAGTTTGCACACAATTACCCATGGGCGTTCGGTCCCCGCTTAGGCGCGGCCTATCAGATTACTCCCAGCACTGTGGCCCGCGGCGGTTTTGCTGTCGCTTACTCAGGCACTCCGATATATGGCAGCGGCGGCGGTGCCGGGGCGGCCAGTAATCCTTTCGGTCCCCAAGCGAATCCGTTCGAGCCCGCTATGGTATTGAGCCAAGGCGTACCCTTGACCGCCCAGCAGATTGTGTGGCCCAATTTGAGCCCGGGCCAATACCCTCTGGTGGCGCCGGGAAGCGCGCTGGTGGGTGCTGGTCCCCCTGTGGTCGTCGATCAGAACGCCGGCAGGCCGGCCAGGAACTATCAGTGGAGCATTGGGCTGCAACGTCAGATCACCCCGAATCTGATGGTAGAAGCCGCCTACGTGGGTACTCGCGGAATATGGTGGCCTTTCTCCGGGCGAACCTCCAACCCCGGTACGCTGGTCAACTATAATTACTTATCGACGCAGCTCTTGAGCTCGTATGGACTCAGTCTGAATAACCCAGCGGACCTGGCGATTCTCAGCGCGCAGGTCGGTTCCCCGGCCGCTGGTCCCTTCATGGATAAAGTGCCTTTTGCCGGGTTCCCGCTGACTGCCACGGTCGCTCAATCTTTACGGCCCTTCCCGCAATTCAATTCGGGGCTCGCCGCAACCTGGTCGCCGCTGGGCGACACCTGGTACAATTCCTTGCAGGCGAAAGCGACCAAACGCTTTTCTCACGGCTTGAGCGCCACCTTCTCCTTTACCTACTCATCCAATCTGGATAACATGGAGGGCGCTACTGTGCCCACCGACGTCAGTAATCGGCCTACCGCTCAAATGCTGGACAATTTGGATAGGCCGTTTGTGACAAGTTGGGCGTTCAATTACACCGTGCCCACCGTTTGGAAAGGCTCCAGTTCCGCAGGATTGAAAGCGGCATCCTGGATCGCGCGCGATTGGACCATCAGCGGCTTCTTCCAATATGCCAGCGGCTCGCTCATTGCGCCTCCGCTCGCAAATGCCAATCCCACGCTGAGTAACATCGATTTCCAAAGCACCGTCATGGATCGGGTGCCGGGCCAGCCCCTGTTCACGAAAAACCTCAACTGCCATTGTTTCGATCCGAGTAGAGTGTTTGTGCTGAACCCCAAGGCCTGGGTCAATCCTCCAGCCGGACAGTTTGGCACCGCAACCTACTACAACGATTACCGCTATCAGCGCCGTCCAGTAGAAAACCTGGCGTTCGGGCGCAATTTCCGGATTCGGGAAAGCGTGAGTCTCAATATGCGGGTGGAATTCCAAAACATATTCAACCGCACCGAGGTGAACGACCCGAATTCCACCAATCCGCTGCAAACCCAGACCGTGAACTCCGCCGGCCAGACAACGGCTGGCTTCGGTTATATCAACACCCTAGGAACCACCTTCGCCGCTCCGAGGCAAGGTATGATCGTGGCCCGATTCCTGTTCTGAACGGCCAGCTTCGCGCCGGTTCCCCCGTCTAAAAGCAACGGGGGACCGGCGCTATTTCTGCCCTTTGCTCTCGTCCACCTTCCGGACGAAGTTGTCGCTCGAAACCTTCGTATCCAGGCCCGCCTTCTCCCGCTCGCGCGCGCCTTTGAGCGCATTGAGCATCATGTAGTTGCCTTCATGGCAGGCGTACTCGTAAATCACGTAGCTCGGGTCCAGTTTGTACGGCATGTGAATGGTCCAAGGGCGCGTCCAGGTCCCCGGATCGCTGATCGTGGCTTCGTAAACTAAGTCGGTGGGCGAGGTGCGCGTCAGACGCTCGGTGATCTTTAATTGATCGGTGGTGGGGCCGCTCCCGCCGATAAAGATTTTGCCGTTGAAATTGGTCGTTTCGATCACCAGCGTGTTGCCTTCCCAGTGCCCGCGGGAATCGCCCATATAGGTGCGGATGCCGGAACCCACGTGCGGGCGGTTATCGAGCGGAATCACGCGCGACTCGTGAATCATTTCGTTGCGGATGACCACGTATCCCGGCGCCTGCACGATCTGGGTGCCGAAATTGTAAAGCGTGGGCAACATGCCGGAGAGCAGGCCGCGGCTGATGCACCGGCTATACATATCGAAATCTTCCCAGGAGTTGACCACCTTGGGGAAGTGCGACCCCGGTCCCAAGCCGCCGCGGAGATCGTCGCGCCGCTTTTCGCCTTCCGGCGTTAACGGGGGAATACGGCCGTTGGGCGGATCGATCACCAGCGAAGTTTGCGCACTCGGTTTGCCGTGCTCCACCCAATAACTGGGTGGATTAATCGAGGAGGTCTTACCGCCGCCATCGAATTCTTCGTTATCGGCTTCCTGCTGCCGGCGATATGCTTCTTCGCGCTTGGCGAGTTCTTGCGGGCTTAGCGTGGCTTTTTCCTCCGCGCTGATAGGCCGCTGCATGGGAATATTGGCGTAAGCCGGCCATTGGCCCTGCAAATCAGGATCGCCCCACGGTGTTTTGGGCGGCGTGTACGGCTTGGCCTGCGCCTGCCCGTTCGTGGCCGCGGGTTTCGCCGCCGCCGACGTTTGCGCGGATTGTCCCATCAGCGCCAGCGGCATTACGGCTATCGAAAACACTGCAGCCGGAATTGCGATCGAATAATTGCGCATGGCCAACTCCTTTCGCGCTATTTGCCGGATTCTTTCGAATTTCCGGGATCGTCCGGATTCGAACCGCCTACGAACAGCCGGTGGCCGTCCTGAAAAGTCACGCTGCCGCCATTGGCCTTGTTTTCGCCGCTCTTGGCCTGGTAGCCGTCAATGATCAATTCCGTTCCCGCTTCGAGCGACCTCTTCGTGAAGCCCCGCCGCAGCATAATGTTCGGGCTGCCGCATTCCACCATCCAGTTGGTGACCTTGCCATCCGGCCCGGTTACGTCGATATGAATCCACGAGTGGGGGTTGATCCACTCCATCTGCGTGACTTTTCCCACCAGGTGCACGGGCTTTTTTTCGTCGTATTCGGCCTGGAAGGCGTGGTGCGCCCAAATCGGACCCACGGCGAGCATCAGGCCCGCGACTGTAAGCTTGAACCGCATCGAAATTTCTCTCCTGAGGCTTCGAGGTAGCTGGTTTTCTAAGATATTGGAGCCGGAAGCCAGTGTCAATGGGAGGGTAGGGGGGAGGGTAGGGCAGGGGAGCCGTTGTCCAGGATCTCCACCCGATACTCCTCGATCACGGGATTCGCCAAAACCTCGTGCGCAATCGATTCGAGTTCCCGGCGCGCCTGGTCGGCCGAAACCCCCTCCGCCAGTGAAATATCGAAAAACTTGCCCTGCCGGACATCCGCCACCGAAGAGTAACCCAGGCTGTGCAAGGCATGCGAAATGGTTTGGCCTTGCGGGTCGAGAACGGTCGATTTGAACGAGACGAACACGCGCGCTTTCATGGGTAGCGTTCGATTATCGCATGCTGCGCGCGCCCGCGGCCGATGAGTATGTGCTGCCTCGCCGGCAGTAACGCTAATTTTCCGCCGGTTCCTTTTGCGCTTTATCGATCACCAGCACATCGAGCGGCGCTTTCGTTGCCACCAGTCTGAGGCCGAGATCCTTCTGCAGGGCCGCGACCAGGGTCGCCCCCGCCGGATCGCTCGCTTTGGGCGCCTGGTTCGAGTCGCCGCCGCCCGCCACGGTCCCTGGGCCCGGTCCGGGTCCGAAACCGATTGCGCCCGGCGGCATCCCGCCATTGAAGTCCGGCGTGAATTCGAGCACGAAATCGTACTTTCCGGTAAGGCCCGTCTTATCCACCACCGGGTGATTCAACTGCCGGCCCAGCGCCTCCGCCAACTGCTCCATGGTTTGCGCTCTTCCCACCATGTGCGCGGTTGGGCCGCTCGGGCTCATCGTCATCATCGTGACCAGGCCGGGACGCGGCAGTTGCGGCACGCCGTTTTTGTCGAGCTCAGGTGCGCCCGGGAACGCTCCTTTCGGCGGAGGCCCACCGGGTCCGCCCCCGACGATCGCCCCGCCAACCTGCCCGCCATCCGGATATTGCACGCCGGGACCGTGTTCCCCCGCGGTCACCGCGCCGGGAGGCGGACCTTTCAGAGGTGGCGGAGGCAGAGGCCCGGCATCATCCTGGGGTGCGCCCGCCGCCGCTTTAGGATCGAGCGTCGTCTCTTTCACTTTGGCGCCGCCCTTCACGGGTTCCAGTTCGTCCACCGGAAACATTTTCGAAATCCGGTGAAGAGTGACACCGAAGCGGTCAGCCAGCAGATGTTGCCACATCACCTTCACCTGGTCTTTGGTCGTGCCGGCCGGAACCTTGGCAATGATGTCATATCTCTCTGAGTCGAGCCAGGCCGGTCCGCTCACTTGATAGCGCTTCACCTCGTACGCGGCAGCGAGCAGATCCTTCAATGTCGCCCCCGACCAGGTGATCTGCCCGGGATCCGATGTCCCGGGACCGCCGCGCCGTCCGAACGCGATCATCATCCCGCGCCCGCCGGGTCCGGCGAACTGCGGGGGCGCGGCTTTTTTCACGGACGCAACTTCAAAGTTAAGTTTGTTAAGGTCACTGCCAACTTTGTTAAGATCTCCGGTACTTTGACCATAACTAATGGTCACGACCAGAGTACTGGCTAATAAGTGGATCTTACTCATTTCATCAGGTAGACGTACGCGGAGCGAAAAAGGTGTCGGCCGCCCCTCAGACAGATCTCTTACGGGGACTCAAATGCGGCAACCCGCCGACAGGCCTCGAACCTACTTCACGATCAACCCTTGCCCGGTGGGCAGAGATAGGACCTCTGTCCCAAGAGATGAAGCAGCCGAATCGATGGCCTGTGCCAGATACTCATTGCCATAATAAGCATAGTCGTCCAACAGAACCATCGCACACGGTGATAAAAGATGCCAGAAATGCTCCAAAGCGGCTCGTTCGGGATATGCACAGTTCATGTCGAGGTGTAGAAAGGCAACTCGTTCGATGCCGAGCGCTGGGAGAACGTCCGGTACCGCTCCCTGAACGATTTCCACGTTAGGCCATTCGGCGTAGTTCGCACGGACAAGGTCCAGGTTTGTCACGTAAGCTTCTCTAGCCACCGCTTGCTCAGCGACTCGACGTCTGCCCAGTTTCACCTCCATCTGAGAATACTGTGTAAGCACTGGCCCATTGAACGTATCGATCCAATAGAAGGTTTTGTCGATGCTGCACCAGTTCAGCCGCTGCATGATCGCGGAACTGGTGAATCCCGCGTTCACGCCGCATTCCACGAAGTCCCCGGGTATGCGGCTGGCGGTACGAGCCACCCAGAGAGCCACGTGAATCCGCCATTCAATCCGCGGGTCGAACCCAGCGCTAGCTTTGACACCCCGTTCATAAGCAGCCTTGAAGCCCGGATCTTCACGAAACCCATCGTTGTTGAAGGTAAAAAGACCGTCGCGTGCATAGCAGTGGTTCGAGCGCGTGTTGAATATCACATATCCGGCACGGGCCAGGAATTTCTGCTGCCACTTTCGAAGGCGGTCCAGAACCAGCGTTTTCATCCCAAGACCATTATGAGATTTTTTCGGCCACGGCGCCTCGATTTGCAGGGGGCCCAGGAACTCGGGAGGATGGCAGGTTGGAAGGGCGGGGCCGAATCTGAATCGGTCCCGCCTGCTGAAAACGTGGATGGCTTATTCCGTTCCGGGTAAGCGACCGGCATGCCTGGGCAGCATCCTGCCCCCGAAGCCGAGTGGCAGGGGGACGCAAATCAGGAGTTGTGGGTGTTAGCACCCGGTGTCGTTTGCGGGAGGTTTGTAGGAAAGCCCGGTGTCATTGCCTGTCCATCTCCCTCCACTGTTGCCGCTGAGGCAAGCGGCGCCGCTTGGGAAACCCGGCCCCGTATCAACCGGTGCCGAGGTGTCAAACTGAATACCTACGCCGCCGTTATTCTCGACGCGAACTGTGTCGAGCACAATGCCTGTAATCGGGCCATCGAGGTTGTCGAACCAAATGCCGGCACCGTAATTGCCCGCTATCTTGTTCGGGGTGCACTGTGTGCAGTATGGATCGGTGCCCATGATCTCTATTCCGTTAGTGTCATCAACCACCAGCCCCGCGACCTCCTGTGTCGTAACACCGTTGTTGTAAAGGTCCTGGCTCGTTCCATAGATCTCGAATCCGTAGTTCTTTCCAGTTGGGGGTACCGAACAGCCGTTCTCCGGATTGCCATAGTTGTAAAGGCCGGTCACTTCGTTCTCGCGAACGATGGAGCCACTAGAGCCCATCCCAAGCCAGATTTGGCCCCCGTCCTGGCCGAAGCTGTATTCGATGTGGTTGTAAGTTACGGTGTTGAACAAGACCTGGTTACTAGAACCCGAAATGAATAGGCCATTGACACCATTCAGTTCGATCGTCGTACTCCAGACCGACCGCCCCATTCCTCGTCATTCCCACGCCGTAGAAACGGGCTGCCGCGACGGTGCTGTCATACAGGCTATCTCCGGGTGCCATTGAAACCGCCGAGAAAGGGGAGTCCGTTAGCACCACGTTGTAGACCGTATTGCCGCCAGATCCCGTCTGCATATTCAGGTCGTAGATCCCGGAGCAGCTTGCGCCGCCGCAGCGCGAGTCACTGTTACTCAGGCAGTTTAGGAATGATTGGCGGCTCCCATTAATAGCGAGGTTTTCGACAGCCACACCGCCGACACCGGGCGCGACCTCCATAACCGGTTTAAAAAGTGTGTCCGACGAGCGATAGAGAGTGGTGTCGTACGGGTCCGAGATCTCGCTACCGGTGACCGTTACCTGCCGTACTATCTCCAGCGTGCTCGCTACCGGCCATTGCCCAGCGGGAAGCGTGCAAGTCCCTCCCCATCCGTAGCTGTTCCCGACACTGCTGATGCACGTGAGAAACTGGCACCACGTGCTTCCACTATTCGGTCCGCACGTTTGCGCGAACAGCTGCGTGGCCGCGGATAATAGGACCATTGCCGAGAAAAACACTTTGTATTTCATCACTGGACCCCCTTTGCAATAACCGCGGCCGGTATCAGGAGCCGAGTTGCCGTCTCCGGACGTACCGAGCCAAGGAGCGCAGATATTGCCGGTCCGGTCGCCTGCGCCTTCTCCTGGACGAGTTGCGCCGCCGCCGGGCCGTCTTGCGGCCCGAGAGCGCTTCGTCCGGCCAGCAGGTTTTGCGTAGCCTGCCTAATCCGAGGAGAACGCCCCTGTAGGTCCGCACCGTCGATTGCAAAACAGCAGCTTCCGCGGTATTCAATCCGAACATCGTCACCGCGGCAGCCATGTTTGCCCCTGCGAGCTGTTGGTTGCAATTTAGGCACGCCAACTTTGTCGGCCAGTTCCCGAGGTACGCTGTCTCTCGCGCGCTTAGCGGCGGCGCGGACTGCGCAGATGACTTCGCAATCCGTACCAACGCAGGAGGGGAAGGCCCTCGTCTAGTAACGGCCCGGAATGTCACTAAAAAAGAGGAGCCGGAACAGTACGCCAGAAATATCTACGAAACGTCCCACTGCCGAAGAGATCGCGGAAGCCGCGTCGCTTGCTACGATGTCTCTCCCTACTTCACCGACCGGTTCACGTAGTCAGCCCGATCCGTCGCGTAAGTATCGATCTCACGGAGGGTACAGATCCGGGAACTCGACGCCAAGCCGTCTCTAGACCAAGGCGGCTATCAAACCCTGCTGGCGTGCGATGGACGAATTGCGCTCTTAGGTAGCGCCCACTCAGTTTTCGGTCGGCATCTTGCTCGCGCTATCCACCACGATCACGTCCAGCGGCTCCTTGCGCGCCTCCAGCCGCAACCCGATCTTTTCGAGAGCATCGGACAGCGACGCCGAAGAACTGCCGTCCAGCAACCGCAAAGCTTGTGGCGGCAGCAACACGCCGGCGGCAATCGCCGAGCGGATCAGCATCGGCCGGTAGTCTTCCGGGTTGATATCGAACCCAAAATCGAACTGGCCCTTCAGCCCGGTTTTGTCCACGATCGGCCGGTCTGCGAACCGCTCCAGATTCTCGGCGAACACCTCCATGCTGAGCTTCTTCGCCTCGAACCGGTTGGGTACGAACGACCACGAAGACCCGTGTCCCAGGTTGACGTTGACGCCCGCGGCGGAGCCGCCGCCGGCAACGTCCAGCGGTTCGGGTGTGTCGCCTGCTTGCGGATCCGGCGGCGCGGGTGTCAGCTTTAACGGAGTTTTTGCCTGCACTAACGCGTACACCGGAAACTCGCGCTGCTCTTTGTGGAATTTGAGCTGAAAGCGCTCCCTCAGCAACGCCTGCAGCATCTGCCGGAACTCGTCCGTCTTGTGGCCCTCCGGAATTTTGGCCGCTATGTCGAAGCGCTCCAAGTGCATCCAGTCCGGGCCCAGCACCTGCGACACCCTCATCCGGTACGCCAACCCGATGTAATCTCGCAGCGTCCAACTGATAATCCGCACCTGCGCGCCATCGAGGTGCAGTCCCACTTGAACCTGGCCTTGCGGCTCCAATGCCGAAGGGCGGACCGTCGCCACCTCGAATTCGGGGCTTGGCGCGGCGTAGCCGGCGGCCAGGTACACCAGCGGAAATAAGACCATTGCCTTCGAAGTTCTCATGAAGATCTCTACGGCCGCCATGCCGCGAAAGTTCAAAGCTTTCGCGCGGCATTCGCGCAAGCCATGGAACCCCGTGCCTCTGTCGTACAATCGTGCTATGCGCCCGTGGAAAGAACACAAGTTGCTCGAGCCGGGGGCGCGCGTCGCCGAGTTCCGCCTGCCGCTGCTGGATCGCAGCCCCAATCAAGGTGACCTCGCGCTCAGCCATATGGTGGCCAACGGCCCCGCGGTGCTGGCGTTCTTCAAAATCAGTTGCCCGGTGTGCCAGTTGACCTTTCCCTACCTGGAGCGCATCCATTCCTCGTCGCGCCTGCCCGTCTTCGGCATCTCCCAAAACAACGCCGCCGATACACGCGACTTTACTCGCCGCTTCGGCATCACATTCCCTATACTGCTCGATTCAAGGGACTCAGGCTACCCCGTCAGCAACGCTTTCGGCATTTCACACGTGCCCACCCTGTTTGTGGCCGGTCCCGGTGGCGTCATCGAGCGGGTCACGGAAGGCTGGCTGAAATCGGAAATCGGCAGGCTCGGGGAAATGGCCGGCGTGGATCCCTTCGAGGCAGGCGGGCAGGTCCCCGAATCGAAAGCCGGTTGAGGCTCGCTCAATTAGGCTCCGGTCCGGAGTCACGGTAGAATAAAGGGCAGACCGAATGGGCAACAACAACATTAACGTTCTGGGTGCGGCGGCCGCCATCGTCAAAGGAATGGGCGTCACCTTGAAGGAGATGATGTCTCCTACCGTGACCGAATTCTATCCCGAGGAGCCGCCTAAATTCGAAGAGCGCTATCGCGGCGCCCACGTCCTGGAGCGCGACGAAAACGGCATGGAAAAGTGCGTCGCCTGCTTCCTCTGCGCTGCCGCTTGTCCCGCCAACTGCATCTATATCGAAGCCGCCGAAAACACCGATCAGGTCCGCATCTCCGGTGGCGAGCGCTACGCCAAGGTTTACAACATCGATTACAACCGCTGCATCTTCTGCGGATATTGCGTCGAAGCCTGCCCCACCGACGCAATAACGCACGGCCACGGTTTCGAAGTGGCCAGCTATAACACCTCCACGCTGATCAAGCGCAAGGAAGATATGCTGGTGCCGGTGCCGGCGGGCGCCAAGCCGCCGGTCATCGCCCAAGAGGCCGCCGCCGGTCATTAGAGCCAAGCCGCGCTACCGCCGGCGTTCGCAGTCCGAAGTTCCTCATGTTTCGAGCCATCCGGGAACAATTTGAGACCATTTTCCGGGAAGATCCCGCCGCCAAAAGCGTCCTCGAGATCTTCTTCTGTTATCCCGGTTTTCACGCAATCCTAGCGCATCGCCTGGCGCACAAGCTGTACAAATGGCGCATTCCGCTGGTTCCGCGCCTCATTTCGCAGGTCAGCCGCTTTTTCACCGGAATCGAAATTCACCCCGGCGCGACCATCGGCCGCCGCTTCTTCATCGATCACGGCATGGGTGTGGTGATTGGGGAAACCACCCAGATCGGCGATGACGTGCTGCTCTACCAGGGTGTAACCTTGGGCGGCACCGGAAACGAAACCGGCAAGCGCCACCCCACCCTGGGCAATCACGTGGTGGTCGGCACCGGCGCCAAAATCCTCGGTAATATCCGCATCGGGAACCACGTCCGCATTGGCGCCGGTTCGGTCGTCGTCCACCCCGTCCCCGATAATTCCACCGTGGTTGGCGTGCCCGGCCGGGTCGTCCGCCTGCGCGACGAAAACGGCGTCCTCGAACACGGCAAACTTCCGGATCCCGAAGGCCAAGCCCTCGAAGAACTCACTCACCGTGTCGCCGAACTCGAAGCCATGCTGCGCCAGATCGTTGCCGATCACGACGCCGAACGCCAGTCCCGCCAACGCCAGGCCCCGGCCTAGGTCTGATCGAGCCAGCCAGACCAGCCAATATGGTACGCTATGGCTGATGGACTTGGTTCCGCTGAACCATCATTCCGAAGCCCCGCTTTACCGCCAACTCTTTGAGCAGATTGCGGAGCAGATCCGTTCCGGCAAGCTCGGCAGAGGCGAAAGGCTGCCAGCCACTCGTGAATTGGCTGGCCAGCTTGGCCTGAATCGGGCCACCATTTCCGCCGCCTACGAGATGCTGGAATCGCATGGCCTGATTGCGGGGCAAGTGGGCCGCGGCAGTTTTGTCATTGGGCGGAGGACAAGCCCGGGCGTGGATTGGGATGGCCGGCTGCAACGGAACGAGGCCGGCACTGTGGCCCCGGCGGCGGGCAAACAATTTATCAGCTTTGTGGTATCGCGGCCTTCCGATGCACTGTTTCCCCTGGACGATTTCCGGGCTGCTTGCGCGGCGGTGCTGGCCCGCGCGGATTTGGCGGAGATTCTGCAGTTAGGCTCGCCGAGCGGCTACGAGCCGTTGCGCCGGCATTTGTTGGAAGAGGCGCGAAAAGAGGGCCTGGCTGGTAGCGATGACGATCTGATCGTGACCAATGGTTGCCAGCAGGCGCTCGACCTGATTGCGCGCGTGCTGCTGCGGCCCGGCGACGCGGTGGCGATGGAAGACCCGGTGTACGCCGGCTTGAAAAATCTGCTCGGGGGAATGGGAGCGCGGCTGGTGGGCGTTCCGGTCGAAGAAGGAATGGATGCGGCCGGGTTGCGGCGGGCGCTCGAACGGGAGCAGCCGCGCATGATTGTGGCTACTCCCAATTTTCAAAATCCCACGGGCACGACTTTGCCGATCGGCGCGCGGGAGGCGTTGCTCGAGGCCGCGCACAGCGCCGGAGTCCCGCTGATCGAGAACGATCCGTATGGCGAGCTGCGCTATGCCGGGGAGCCGCAGCCGGCGCTGAAACGCCTGGACCGCCGCGGCGGCACGGTATTGCTGCGCAGCTTTTCGAAGGTGAGCTTCCCCGGGTTGCGGGTTGGCTGGGCCCTCGGTCCGAGGGCGCTGATCGAGCGCCTGCGCCAAGCCAAAGAAGCTTCGGACCTGCACACGGATCAGCTTTCGCAGGCGGTGCTGCTGGAGTTTGCCGGATCGGGGCGCCTCGAAGCTCATCGGGAACGCGTGCGCGCCGCGGGCCGCGAGCGGCTGGCGGCCGTGTTGAACGCCTGCCGCGACTTTCTGCCGGCGGGCACGCGCTGGACGCATCCTGAAGGCGGCATGAATTTGTGGGTGCGCCTGCCGCGGCCTTGGGATGCGGGCGAACTGCTCACGGCTGTGCAGAAACGCGGCGTGTCGTATCTGCCAGGAAGGTATTTCGAGGTATCGCGGCGCGAACCCGGAGCGCTGCGTCTGAGTTTCGCGGGGCTGGAAGTGGATCGCATCCGCCAGGGCGTGCGGATTATCGGGCAGGTGCTGCGCGAGCTGCGGGAAGAAGCGGCGGAAAAGGGGGAGCCGGTTCCGGCGATGGTTTAATTGGCCGATGGTTTAATTGGGCGATTTCCCAGGAGGAGCAATGTTTCAACTAACTAGCGAAGAGTTTCGAGTGAAGAGCGGCCTCGCCGAGATGCTGAAGGGCGGCGTGATCATGGACGTAACCAATGCGGACCAGGCGAAGATTGCCGAAGACGCGGGCGCAAGCGCGGTGATGGCGCTCGAGCGCGTGCCGGCCGATATCCGCAAGGAAGGCGGCGTGGCCCGCATGGCGAGCATCGCCAAGATCGAAGAGATCATGCACACGGTCTCCATCCCCGTGATGGCCAAGGCGCGGATCGGCCATTTCATGGAAGCGCGGATACTCGAAGCGCTGGGCGTGGATTACATCGACGAAAGCGAAGTGCTCACGCCGGCCGATGAAGAGCACCATATCGATAAGACCGGTTTCAAAGTGCCGTTCGTGTGCGGCGCGCGCAATCTGGGCGAGGCGCTGCGGCGGATCGCGGAAGGCGCGGCGATGATCCGGACCAAGGGCGAAGCCGGGTCGGGCAACATCGTGGAAGCCGTGCGGCACATCCGCACCATCGTCAAAGAGATGAAGCAGCTCACGGTTCTGGGGCGCGAGGAACTGGTGCACGCGGCGAAACAACTACAGGCGCCGCTCGAGTTGGTGGAGTGGGTGGCGCGGCACGGCCGGTTGCCGGTGCCGAATTTTTCGGCCGGCGGCATCGCCACGCCCGCGGATGCGGCGCTGGTCATGCAACTGGGCGCCGAGGCGGTGTTCGTTGGTTCGGGGATTTTTAAATCCTCCGATCCGGCGGCGCGCGCCACCGCCATCGTGCAGGCGGCGAAGAACTACGACAACCCCGAGAAGCTGCTCCAAGCCAGCCGCGCCCTGGGCGAAGCCATGCCCGGCCTGGATGTGGCCAAACTGCAGGAATCCGAGCTGCTGCAGACGCGGGGCTGGTAAATCTCCAAAATGCCAGGACGGCGCAAAAAAGTGGGTGTGCTGGCGCTGCAGGGGGATTTCGCGGCGCACCAGGTGGCGCTGGAGCGCGCGGGCGCCGAAGCCGTGCCGGTGCGCGAGGCGGAGCAACTGGAAAGCATCGATGGCCTTATCATTCCCGGCGGCGAAAGCACCACCATGCTGAAGCTGCTGCATTATGACGGGCTGTTCGAGCCGCTCGCCCGCTTCGCGCGGCAGATGCCGGTTTTCGGCACGTGCGCCGGGGCGATTCTGCTGGCCAAGCACGTCAGCAACCCGGCGCAGGAAAGCCTGGGAACGATGGATCTCGACGTGGAGCGCAACGCTTACGGACGCCAGCTCGACAGCCGCGTAACCAGGGTCGAGCCGGAGCCGGAGTTTCGCGCGCGCGCCGGCGGCGATGGCCTCGAAGCGGTCTTCATCCGCGCTCCGATCATCCGCCGCGCTGGCCCCGCGGCGAAAGTGCTGGCGCGCTATCGGGGCGACCCGGTGCTGGTCGAGGAAGGCCGGCACCTGGTGGCGACGTTTCACCCGGAACTGACCGCCGATCCCCGGGTGCATGCTCTCTTTCTTGAAAAGCTATTATAGACATGAGTGCCCCCAAGCGTGTTCTGTTCCTGTGCATTGGAAATGCGTGTCGCAGCCAGATGGCCGAGGCGTTCGCCCGGGCTTACGGCAGCGATGTGATGGCGCCCTCGAGCGCGGGTTTCGCTCCCGCGCAAAGAGTCCCGGAAGCGACGATCCGGGCGATGGCAGAGAAAAACTTGGACGTGCGGTCGCAGGCGCCCAAAAGCATCTCCGAGCTGGGTGGCGCCCATTTCGATCTCATCATCAATATGAGCGGCTACCCGCTGCCGCAGCTCAATGGCACTCCGCTGCGGGAGTGGGATGTGCCCGACCCGATCGTGATGGACTACGAAGAGCACTGCCGGGTGCGCGACCGGATCGAGATGCTGGTGATGCGGCTCATTCTCGAACTGCGCCGCGAGCAGAAGAAAAATTCCCAGAACAGCGGATTGTAGAGAATCACCCGCGGCGAAAGTCGATTCTTACCCCTTTTCCCCGTCCCGTCTGTAGGCCAACAAGCATACCGCGCCGGTTGTTTGGAAACCGACAGCCCTCGTTTGCTTTCCGCACGGTCATGCCGCTGTCATTGAAAGGTAAGTACCTTGGCTGGGATAAATCCATCATGAGCAAACAGGTCCTGATCACCGGCGGCGCCGGATTCATCGGTTCTCATTTGTGCCGCGAGTTGCTGCGGCACGGCTATCGCGTGCGCGCGCTGGATAATCTTTCCGAGCAGGTGCACGGGCCGGGGCGCAAGCGGCCCGCGTATTTAGAGCCGGAGGTGGAACTGGAAGTGGGCGATATCCGCCGCGTGACCGACGTGCGGCGCGCGTTGAAGGGCGTGGACGCGGTGTTTCACTTCGTGGCGGCCGTGGGTGTTGGCCAGAGCATGTACCGCATCAAGGCATACGCCAGCGTCAACAACCTGGGAACCGCGATTCTGCTCGAGGCGCTGGCGGAAAGGCCGGTGGAGAAACTGGTGGTCGCCTCCAGTATGAGCATCTATGGCGAGGGGCTCTACAAAGCGTCTGACGGGACTACCCAGATTGCCGGAGAGCGGCCGATTGCGCAATTAAGCGCGGGCGATTGGCAAATCCGCGATCGCGCCGGAAAAGAACTCACGCCGGTTCCGACGCCCGAAACCAAGCCTCCCAGCCTGGCCTCGGTATATGCGCTGAACAAGTACGACCAGGAGCGCATGTGCCTTATGGTGGGGCGCGCTTATAAGATCCCGAGCACCGCTATGCGATTTTTCAATGTCTACGGGCCGCACCAGGCGCTCACCAATCCGTACACCGGCGTGATGGCGATATTTGCCGCGCGCCTGTTGCAGGACGAAGCGCCGCTGCTGTTTGAAGACGGCCTGCAGCAGCGCGACTTTGTGAGCGTATACGACGTGGCGCGGGCCTGCCGGCTGGCGCTCGAAAACCCCGAAGCCGATGGCAAAGTGTTCAACGTGGCGAGCGGGCGGCGCTACACCGTGCGCACCGTGGCCGAGCGCATGGCCGCTACTTTGGGCAAGAGCCATATTCGCCCGGAGATTACAGGCAAATACCGGGTCGGCGACATCCGCCATTGCTTCGCGGACATTTCGCTGGCGCGGGAGGTGCTTGGCTACAAGCCGCAGGTGAGTCTGGAGAGCGGGCTCGCCGATTTGGCCGAATGGCTGGCAAGGCAGGTGGTGCGGCCCAAGCGCATTCCGGATGCCCGGGCGGAACTGGCAGTGCGCGGCTTGATGGTCGGGTAGCGTGCGTGGGGCAGGCGCTTCCGCCTGCCAACCCCCATCCATAGGAGCACTCAAGTATGCGATTTGCCCTCGTGAACCCAGCCTGGTCGTTCGATGGCAGCATCTATTTCGGCTGCCGCGAGCCGCACCTGCCGCTCGAATACGGCTACGCCCAGGCTTTGCTCGAAAGCGCGGGGCACGAGGCCCGCATTTTCGATGCGCAAATGGAAAATCTGGCGGCGGAGGAACTGCGAAAGCGGGCGCGGGCCTTTGATCCGGATTTTGTCGTGGTGACTTCCGCGCCGAGTTACCTGTTCTGGCGCTGCGCCCCGCCGGAATTACGCGTGCCGCGGCAGACGGTGCAACTGCTGCGTGGTATCGGCGCGGCCAGCGTGCTGGTAGGGCCGCACGGGTCCACCACACCGCGCGCGGCACTGCAAAAGACCGGTGTGGATGTGGTCGTGCTCGGCGAATGCGAGCAGATTCTTCCCCGGCTTGCGGAGGATTGGAGCCGGGTTCCCTCGCTGTGCTACCGGCGCAACGGCACGGTGGCGCTTACGGGGCCGCCGCACGCCTGCAACATGGAGGCGCTGCCCGCGCTTACCTGGGCGCGCGAAATCGTAGCCCGCCATCGGCATCATCATCACCGCTTCGATGCGGAGCCGCTCGGCCCGGGCGCGGAAGTGGAGGCCTCGCGGGGCTGCCCTTACCACTGCACCTTCTGCGCGAAGGACAATTTTCGCGACGATTTCCGCCGCCGGCCCCAGGAAACCGTGCTGCGGGAACTGGAAGGGCTGAGGCAAAGCGGCGTCGAGTACGTCTACTTCATCGACGAGATCTTTCTGCCCAATCGCAAGCTGCTCGAAGCACTGGTGGGTTTCGGCCTGAAATTCGGCATGCAGACGCGGATCGATCTTTGGAACGCGGAGACGCTCGATTTACTGGGGCGCGCCGGCTGTGTTTCCGTGGAAGCCGGCGTGGAGAGCATCACCGAACAAGGCCGGGAGTTGCTCGACAAAAAATGCCGGCTCTCTACGGATGAACTGGCCGAACGGCTGGTGTTCGCGAAAACCCGGATTCCTTTTGTGCAGGCAAACCTGCTGGCAAGCCCCCATGACGATGCCGGTGCGGTAGAAGCCTGGCGAAGTCGCCTCGAGCGGCATGGCGTTTGGGCCAACAAGCCGGTGCCGCTGTTTGCTTATCCCGGATCGCCCGAATACAAGCGCCGCTGGGGGGAAGCCGACGACCAGGCTTGGGAGCGCGCGCACGCCGATTACCTCGCTAGCTTCCGCGGCTTCAGCGACATTCAGGAGCAGCACCCGCTTCCCCTGGTGCAATTGGAGACAAGCCGTGGCAACCGCTGAGCGGGTTCTCCTCACTACCGATGCCGTGGGCGGCGTCTGGACCTTTACACTGGAACTCGCGCGCGGCCTGAAAGAGAAGGGCGTGCAGGTGGGGCTCGCCTCCATGGGAGGGGCGCCCGGCCCGGGGCGGAAAAACGCGGTCGAAGGGCTCGGAGTGGAACTCTACCCGAGCGCCTTCAAGCTGGAGTGGATGCCGGAGCCGTGGGAGGATGTCCGGCAGGCATCCGCATGGCTGCTGGATTTGGCTGCGCGGTTTCAACCCGACGTGGTGCATCTCAATCAGTACAGCTTCGGCCATCTGCCGTTTTCCGCGCCCGTGCTGATTACGGGCCACTCCTGCGTGCTCTCCTGGTGGCGCGCCGTACATGGCTGCGATGCGCCCGCCGAATGGAGCCGCTATCGCTACCATGTGGCCCGGGGACTGCACGCCGCGGCCCTGGTGGCCGCCCCCAGCCATACCATGCTGGCCGCGCTGGAGACGCATTACGGGCCCTTCCCGCGCACGCAGGTAATTCCCAACGGCCGCGACCTTCCCGCTGCGCAGCGGGTCACCAAGCAGCCGTTCGTATTCGCCGCCGGCCGGTTCTGGGATATAGCCAAGAACCTCCAGGATTTGGAACGGATCGCATCGCAGTTGCCGTGGCCAGTATATGTTGCGGGCGATCTCGATCACCCCGATGGAACCCGCCGCGCCAGCAGCACATGCCGTGTGCTGGGAAAACTCAGCCCGCGCCAGGTCGCCTGGTGGATGGAACGGGCTTCGATCTACGCGCTGCCGGCGCGGTACGAACCATTCGGACTTTCGCTCGTCGAAGCCGCCCTGAACGGATGCGCCCTGGTTTTGGGCGATATCCCCAGCCTGCGCGAAATCTGGGGCGACGCCGCGGTCTTCGTCCCTCCCGGCGATACCGAAGCTTTGCGCGAAGCGGTAACCGGCCTGATCCGCGTGCCGGAAGACCGCATCGAGATGGCCCGCCGGGCCCGCATGCACGCCCACAACTTCAACGCGAGCCGCATGACGGACGCTTACCTGGCCGCATACCGTTCGCTTACGGAACCAGCTAGTGCCGGGCATCTAACCGCATAGACTTCGGCCCACGCCTCAATTACTATGAGAGGCACGAAAATACCGGCCTTCGCACTCGAGGCCGGCCTTTCGAAGGAGGGGACCTCGCATGCGACCTCGATTCCGGCTCCTCGCCGGCGCATTGGCCCTCGGCACCTCGGTTGCGGCCACCGGGGGCTGGGCGCCCTCGCGCACACCCGATGGCCATCCCGACATGCAGGGCTATTGGACCAACGCCACTTACACGCCGCTCGAACGGCCGAAGGAACTGGGCACAAAGGAATTTTTCACCCAGGCGGAAGCGGCGGCCTTCGAGAAGCAGCGCCTGCAGCAGGATAACAGCCAGTCGCCCGACGATGTCCACTACGACAACGCCATCTGGCAGGGCGAAAAATATCAGAAAACCGTGGACAACCTGCGCACCTCGGTCATTTACGATCCGCCGGATGGCCGCGTTCCGCCGCTGAATGAAGAAGGGAAGAAGCAGGCCGCTCTACATGCGGCCGCGGCGCGCCGCCGGCAAGCGGCGGAAAGCGCGCAGGATCGCACGCTGGCCGAACGCTGCATCGCCTGGGGCAACGAAGGGCCGCCCATGCTCGGTTCCACTTACAATGCCAACCTGGAAATCGTGCAGCCGCCCAATGCTTTCGTGATCCACCACGAAATCATCCACGGCGTGCGTTACATCCCCACCACTGGCCGGCCGCACCTGCCCGCCGCGGTGCGCCAGTTGGGCGGCGATTCGCGCGGCCATTGGGAAGGCGACACGCTGGTGGTCGATACCACCAATTTCAACGATGAAACCAATTTTCGCCCGCCTCCGGCCAACGGGCGCCAGGATATTTTCTCCGATCACAACCTGCATGTGGTTGAGCGCTTCACCATGCTCGGTCCGGACACCATTCAGTACCGTTTCACCGTGGAAGATCCCACCGTGTGGACAAAGCCGTGGTCGGGAGAAATGATTCTGCGGCGGTTCGGCGGCCCGATTTACGAGTACGCCTGCCACGAGGGCAATTACGGCCTGGCGGACATCCTGGCGGCTGCGCGGGCGGCGGAAAAAGCGGGCCAGTAAGCGCCGCTCAGCTAGCCGGCTGCGCCTTGCGCTGGTGGAAGTAGCTCTCCAGCGCTTCCCGCAGCGGCGGCAACGGCGCCACACCGGCCGCTTCCATTTTTGCGTTGGAGAGCACCGAATACTTCGGACGCCGCGCCGCGGTGCGGTACTCGCGCTCGTTGGTGGGGGTCAGTTCGGGACTAAGCCCCGCTATTTCGAAAATCATGCGCGCGAATTCGAACCAGGCGACGGGCGTTCCGCCGCCGATGTGAAAAACGCCGGTCTGGCCCCGTTCCACCAGGTCAATGGTGCGGGCGGCGAGCCAGGGAGCAAACGTGGGAGAAGCCACGTGGTCCTCCACCACGCGAATCGGCTTTGCGGAACCGGCCAGCCGCAGCATCACTTCCACGAAATTGCCGCGCGCCGTGTACCGGCCTTCCGGACCGAAAACGCCGCAAGTTCGCACAATCAGCGGCGCCTCCAGGTAGGCCTGCGCGTATAGCTCACCCGCCAGCTTCGAGACTGCATAGGCGCTTAACGGGTGGGGCGGGGCGTCTTCCGTATAAGGCCGGGTGGCGAAGCCGTCGAAGACGTAATCGGTGGAGAAATGCACCAGCCGGGCATCCAATTGCCGGCAGGCCAGCGCTATGTTCCGCACCGCCAGCGCGTTCACCTGCAGCGCCGCCAGCGGCTCCTTCTCCGCCACATCCACCTGGTTGTACGCCGCCGAATTGAACACCACATTCGCTTCGCAGGAGTTCAACGCGCTCTCCACCGCGGCTGCGTCGCCGATATCCAATTGCCGCCGATCCCAGGCGGCAGTGCGATAGCCGCGGGCGTTCAACTCGCGCACCAGTTCCCTGCCGAGTTGCCCGGCAGCCCCGAAAACCGCGGCCCGGCGGCTCATTCGAAAACGGCTCTTTGAGAAAGGGAATCCATAGCAGTCTTACCGTCCGATTGTATCCGCTTCGCCTCCCGCATCGCGAGGGAAACACAATCCGTATAGAATATTCGGAACGGAAAGCCAAGGAGAGAAGCCGTGTCCAGGAACTTTGCCGCCATCGCAATCTGTCCCGCTGTGCTGTGCGCCGCCGCCATGGCGCAGGATGCAGCCGGCGTCATCGCCAATGCGCAAAAGGCGCTTGGCGATTTGAAATCCATCACCTATTCGGGGTCGGCCAAGGACGTCGCGTTCCAGCAGTGCGGCGCCAATGCCGCCGATATGATTTGCCGGGGCACGCACGATCCTATGCGGCCCATCAACGGCTATGTCCGGGTGATTGACCTCACCGCTCCGGCCTCGCGCGCCACCGGTACCACCAACAATATCGGGCCGGGCGGCTCCACGACCATAATCCCCGGCACGTTTTTCCAGCAGGTCACGCCGCGGCAGGCAGACGTCTCGCAGCCCTGGGCCAACTCCCTGGAGTTCTACATCACGCCCTGGGGGTTTCTAAAAGGCGCGGCTGACAATCACGCCACCGTAAGCCGCCGTAAAGCCGAAGGGAAAAGCTATACAGTCCTGAGCTGGAGCCCGGCTGTTAAAGCCCCTTCGGGCAAGAGCTATGTCATCAATGGCTACCTCAACCAGCAGAACATCGTCGAGCGGGTGGAAACCTGGCTGGGCGAGAACATCATGGGCGATATGCACATCCTCGCGGTTTACTCCGGATGGAAAGATTTCGGCGGCGTCATGGCGCCCTCCAAAATCGTCCAGACGCGCGGCGGCTGGCCCTTCTTTGAAGTGGATATCGCCGCGGCCAAAGCCAATCCGGCCGATGTGGCCGAGTTGGTTCCGCCTCCCGCGGCCGGACGGGGAGGCGCTGGTGGCGGACCGCCCGCCGCGGCGCCTCTCACGGTGACAACCGAAAAACTGGGCGATGGCCTCTACCGGCTCACCACCGGCGCCGGCAGTTATGATTCCGTTATCGTCGAATTTAAGGATTACGTGATGATGCTCGAAGCCGGCCAATCCGAAGCGCGCGCGCTCGCCTACATCGCGGAGACGAAGAAGCTGATGCCGAACAAGCCGATCCGCTACGTCTTCAACACCCATCCGCATTCCGACCACACCGGCGGGCTGCCCGCGTTGGTGGCCGAGGGCGCCATCGTCATCACCCAGAAAAACAACCAGACGTTTCTCGAAAAAGCGCTCAACACTCCGCGAACGCTTCTGGACGATACGCTCGCCAGACATCCGCGCAAAGCGAAGATTGAAACCGTTCTCGAGAAAAAGGTCTACTCCGATGGAACGCGAACGGTGGAGATGTATCACGTCTATCCGGCTCCCCACTCCAATGGTCTGCTGATCGCCTACATCCCTAGGGAAAGGGTGCTCTTTCAGGGCGATTTCACCGTCACTCCCGGCCAGCCGGCTAACGACCACGTGAAAGCTCTGTTCCCCGTTCTGGAACGGCTCAACCTCGATTTTGACCGCTACATCAACGTGCACGCCTCCGCCGCTCCGCAGAGCAAGGCGGATGTCTGGAAAGCGATGGGGAAATCGTAGGGACCGCCGGCGCGCAACGCCTCGCTAAGTCAGTTCGCCAATGAAATTCGCCCCCAAGAAGTAATCCGCTGCGGCGTGATCCGGATCACCGGCGCATCGTCGGCCAGCATCCCGCCGGCGTATTGGGGGTACTTCGCCCGTAATTTGCGGATCGCCCCGGCCCGCTCCCTGTGCGCGGCCTCCGGCAGCAGCTTCGCTCTACCGCGGATCAGCACGTACCAGAGCCGGCTCCAATCCTCGCCGTATTCGTCGATGAGCAGCGCTACCCGCGGTTCGGTTTGAATGTTCCGTAGACGCGCCAGCCGTTCCCCGGAAACCCGCTTCGGCTTGCGGTCCATCGCGGTGTAAAAAACCTTGCCGTCAAACGCGAAACACACCGGCACAAGATGCGGCTGTTTTTTGTTATCGACAGTTGCGAGCCGGGCTACTCGCGCTTGCCGCAGCACTTTCCGGACCGCGCGGTCCATGCCGGCTCCTCACGCCGCGAATCGCGCGTACTGGTCCAGCACCCGCAGAATTTCGTCGCGCGTGAGATCGGGAATCGCCAGAACGGAACGCGCCACTCCGGCTTCCCGGTATTCCGCTAAAACGCGCTCCTCCGCCGGCGCGCCGAAGACACTGAGCGACAGCGTCGAGAAATCCCGCCCGGCCGCCGCCGCCGCCCGGCGTAAGCGCTCCATGCCTTCTCTAGCATGGAAGCCACCTCTGCCGATGGGCATCCATCCGTCGCAGAACTCCACCACGCGCTTCACGGTATAGTCGCTCGATCCGCCCAAAAGGATTGGGGGATGAGGCTTCTGCGCGGGCTTCGGATAGCACCAGACGGGATCGAAGTTCACCATCTCACCGTGAAACGCCGCCTCCTCCTGTGTCCACAGCGCTTTCATCGCCAGGATGCGCTCCCGCATTAGCTTGAACCGCGTTTCGTAGCGGGCGCCGTGATTCTCCATTTCGTCGACGTTCCAGCCGCCGCCGATTCCGAACAGAAATCTCCCGTTCGACAAGCGGTCCAGACTGGCCACGGACTTCGCGGTCACAATCGGGTCATGTTGCGGAACCAGGCAGATGCCCGTGCCGAGAAGGAGTTTCGTAGTGGCCGCCGCCGCGAACGAGAGCGCCACAAACGGATCGTGCGTGTGCGCATAGCATTTGGGCAACTCCCCGCCGCCCGGAAATGGAGTGCGGCGGGAGAGAGGAATATGCGTATGCTCGGGTAGAAGCAACGATTCAAAACCGCGCTCTTCCACCGCCCGCGCCAGCTCCCGGATATCAATGCCGTAGTCCGTCGGAAAATAGAAGACACCAACTCGCATCGCCAGTTCTCCAGTCTGTAACTGTGCCCGTCTCGTCAATTATACTGGCCCGCAAAGTTCGCAATTAAAGGAGCTCGTAACTAAAGAAGCCCGCAACTAAATATGAGCGGGAAGAGCGTGCGCGCCCACTACCCGCATAAATGGCGATTTCGCGGCGTAGGCCGATTACGCGAATATCGCGGAAGTATGCGGCGGCGCTGCTTCTGACAACAGGGCTGGCCTGGAGCGGCCCTGCCTCGGACTCTGTTACCGTCACCGGCTACAGTAACTATGTGGGAGCTTACACCCTCTCGGGGAATGGCCAGCCAACCATGACGGGATACGGCGGGGCTTTCGAAGGCGCGATTGTCGCCGGCATGCCCAGCCAGACTTACTCGCGGATGCTATTCTGCGACGATTTCTCCAATTACGTGGGAATTCCCTCGGATACCGTGCAGGTGGATATCACTTCTCTTGAAGCGGGCGCGGATTTCCTCAATCAAACGCGCTTCGGCGCAGTCACCAACTGGCGAGCCGTTGAGAGCTCGCTACCGCCGGGAGAATCTTTAAGCCCGGATGTTGCCAATACCATTGACAGCGCCAACTCACTCGAGCGATACGAGATGGCGGCTTACCTGGCTTCCAACTTCAGCTTCTTCGATAGCGGTGCCCCTAACTGGGATACCTACTACAGCGACACCAACGACATCGGTATACAGAGCGCTATCTGGGATATTCTCAATCCTGCGAGCGACCTGTACCTCCCGCCCGCGAGCGCCCGGCAGGATGGAAACGTCACCACCTGGCTCACGAATGCGGCCAACTGGCTGCCCACGGCCGGCACGCCCGCGAATCAGGCCTTTCTCAGTCGCTTTCAGATCGTAAGCGATGTGGCCATCGCCCAAGCCTCCGGCGATGCGAAAACACAGGTTGGGATTCAGGAATTCCTGATCGCCCAACCGGTTCCGGAACCGGGATTTTACGGCTTACTCTCGGTCTCGCTCGGCGCCTTGCTCTGGGCGGTGCGGCGCGGGAGCCGGCTGCGTTAATACCACCGGTTTTCCGTGAGGCGTGTGGCGATAAGCCTCGGCCCAGGCCTCCTTTCGAGCGAGCATCTCGCCGCGCCCCGCCAGCCCTTTCGCCGCGACCAGTCGTTCCAGAGCCGCCAGCCAATGTTCGTAATAGCGGGAGCCATCGTCGCCTTTACCGCGATCGGCCGCGGACTTTAGCTCATCGGCAAGCGCCGCGGCCCATTCTTTCCAGGTAAAGTAGCCTAATTCGGAGAGCCGCACGGCTAAGGCGAAGGCTTGGGCCTGCCATGGTTCGGCGAATACCGGGCCGCTTTCGTCGCGCGCGAGCGGCGGCAAGGCTGCCAGGCGTTCGATGCCGGCTTTGAGATCAGGCACGCTCAAGGTAACTATCCCAGAGATCGAGGTAGACGGAATCCCGCGGCGGCGCCTGCTCGCCCCACAACTCCCGCGCTGCAAACCGCACCGAATAGAGGTGCTGCGGCTGCTCGCCCTCGAAATGCGCGTTGCTGTCGGGAAACACAAAGATGCCGTGCGCGCGCGCAATCACTCCCTCCCGGCCGCGCGCGTACCGCGGCAAGCGAGTATGCCCCACCGGATTCAGTTTCCGCGTGCGCACCCGGTCACCGGGCTTGAAGCGGGCTTTGGCCTTCGCCTCCGGGCGCATGTAATTGCCACGATTCGCCGCCAGCGCCGCGGCCGCCGCTCCGGTAAGCGGCGGCGTGAGCTTCGGCGATCCGGGAGCGGGCCGGCCGCTTGCGAGTTCCTCTTGCGTTATCAGGCCATGCTCCATCAGCAGCGCCACCACTCGCGCCAGCCACTTTTCGTAATAGCTCATCCGCAGATAGTCGGCCGGCGGGAGCCGCTCGATGCCATGGCGGCTGGCATCGATATTCCATTTGCCCCACACAGCCAGTGCCCGGTTGATGGCGTAAACGCGCCCTTCCCACGGCTCGTGAAATACCGGCTCGTTTTTCTCGGGGCAAATCGCTCCCATGCCATGCATGCCGCCCAGATCGTGAATCCCGTTCAACGCCCGGCTCCTTCGGGCGCGCGAGCCTTCGCCACCCCGATCATGGCATCGCGTGTAACCAGCGCGGCCAGTTCCTCCTCGGTCATGTGTTCCGTGCCGGCCGGCCGCTCCGGCAATACCAGGTAGCGGATCTCGGCTGTGCTGTCCCACACCCGGACTTCAACGTCCTCAGCCAACTGCAAACCGAATTCCGCCAGAACGCCCCGCGGGTCGATGACCGCTCTTGACCTGTACGCAGCCGATTTATACCAAACCGGCGGCAGCCCCAGCACCGGCCAGGGATAGCAGGAGCACAGCGTGCACACCACCAAATTGTGCACCGTGGCGCTGTTTTCCACCACCACCATGTGCTCGCCCTGCGCTCCGGCGTAGCCCAGTTCCGCGATGGCGGCGCCGCCGTCTTCGATGAGGCGCGCTTTGAATGCCGGATCCACCCAGGCTCGCGCCACTACACGGGCGCCGTTGCGCGGCCCGATTTTGTTTTCATATGCATCCACCAGCGCATCGAGCGCGGCGGGATCCACCAGTCCCTTCTCCACCAGCAGCGATTCCAGCGCTTTCGTGCGCAGCGCCAGCTCCGATGGGACGGCCTGATGCGTGTGTTCGTGCTCGGGCTTCTGTGCTGGCACGGAAGCCTAATTCTTTTCCTGCTTCGCCGCCTCTACAATCGCGTTTAGCACCGGAATATCCTTCAATTCCGGCGCGGTGCTTTTGAAGGTGCGGATGTAGGCGTAGATGTCCTTGGCTTCTTTATCCGGCAGCGACGCCTCGCTGAAATTTGGCATCGATTGCGCCGGCGTCACGGGTGCCACGTTGGCGCGCCCGCGCAGGAAAGTGAGAAAAGCCTGTTCGGTGGAGAGATTGCCCCAGCGCCCCACGAACGCGCGCGCGCCGGTCTCGCCGTTATACCCGTGGCAGGCGTAGCAGCCGTAGGAATAGTAGAGAGCCTTGCCGCGGGCCGCATTTCCGGTAACCGGGCTGGTGGGCGGCGCCACATGGCCGATGGGCGCCGTGCCGCGCCCGCCCTGCGCTTCGAGGATCATCGGCGGAGCCGCCAAAGCAGCCAGCGCTCCCGCCAGGAACCAGGATCGGAACGAAAGTCTTCGCATTTGCGATACCCTTTTACCGCGGCTGTGTAATCACGTCGATCAGATACGGCTCGCCGCGCTTCGCCGCCGCTACGCCCCGCTTCAGCGCCGCCTGCAATTTCGCGGGGTCGGTGATCGGTCCTTCACTCGCCATCCCGTAACCCGCAGCCATTTTGGCGTAGTCGATGAACGGGTCGCGCAGCGTGGTGCCGATATCCGCCCGGTTGCCTCCGCGCCCGCGCACGCCTGCCATATATTCCACGAACATAAATTCCTGGTGCCAGGCGCGGTTGTTGTGCATCACCGTGAGCATCGGCAGTTTGTGGTGGACCGCCGTCCACAGCACGCCGGGCGCGTAGTTGAGGTCGCCATCGGTTTGGATGTTGATCACGATGCGGTTGCGCGCCTTGGCCGCCAGCCCGGCGCCTACCGAGGCCGGCGCGCCGTAGCCCATGCCGCCCGCGCCCTGGCCGCCCAGGTAGCTGTAGGGCTTGTTGTGCTCCCAAAGCTGGGCGTTGTGGCCGCCAGAAAAATTGCTGGGCGAAGAAAGGCACCAGTCCTCGTGCATAATCAGCGGCCACAGCTCGGCGTATATTCGCGCTGTGGCGATGGGACTCCCATTCCATCCGGCCCTCTTGGCTTCCACCGCCTGCATCAAGGCGGAAACGTGAGCCTCATGGTTGGCCTGCGCGTGCTTCGCGGAGCGCTCCTGAATGCGGGATTTCTGGTCGCCCGTCAACTGCTGCTTCACCTGCTCGATGATCAGCGGCAGGCTGGCCTCGGCATCCGCTTCAATGGGAGTGGCGCTGGGCGCCTGGCGTCCGCGCCCGAACCCGTTGCGTCCGTTGACGGCGCCGAAGTCGATACCGTCATGGTCGCGCTGCGGGGCGATTTTCGCGAGGCCCGGCCCCACGATCGCCGCCTGCGCGGCGGGTGTTTCCAATCCCAGCGTGTAATCGTAATTCGTGTCCGCTCCAGGGCCGCACAGTGGATGCCGCTGCGGAAAGCTCATGGGTCCCGTGGTGGCCGTGGTGCTGGTGCATGCGCCCACCAGTTCCGCCAGTTCCACCGCTCGATTCACGCCTTCGGGCGTACGCAGCCTTCCCACCGCGATGCGCGGATTCCGCGCCTCCACCAGCGCCTTCGCAATCTCCCGTGCCTGGCTGGTGTCGATGGTGGGGAACTGCGGCGGCTTGTAAGCCGGCACTTGCGCGTGGGGTGCGTTGTCCTTCTGCAGCTCCGAAGTCAGCACCACCAGGGTCGGCCCCATCGGCGGCGTTATGGCCTCGTTATAAGCGCGCTGGATTGCCGCCAGCGATTCCTCCAGCGTCTTCGGCTGAGCATCCCACTTCGTGTAGCTGCGGACCATTGCGCCCATGTCGTGCGCGGTGTGCGCCGGGATAAAATCCGGATCGTTGCCCGCGATCATCAATACCGGAACACGGTCGCAATAAGCCTGATAGATCGACATTGCCCCATGCTGGATGCCGATCGTGCCATGCAGCAGCGCCAGCATCGGCTTGCCTTCCGCCTTCGCGTAGCCATGCGCCATCGTTACCGCCGATTCTTCGTGCAGCGCGGTAATGAATTCCGGCATGCGGTTCGGCGGGTTGCCGTAATTGATCAGGGATTCCTGCAAGCCTTCAAAACTCGATCCCGGGTTGGCCGCCACGTACTCGATGCCCAGGTCCTTGAGGGTCTGCACCATCAGGTCCGAGCCGGGCCGGGTAATCTTACGCACCGTGGCCGGCGGGCGAACGTTGCCGGCGTCGCGTTCGAGTTGCGCTTCGCTGGGCGCGGGTACGCCCGAAGCCTGCGCCGCCGCGGTCCGGCCCGCCGGCCTCTGCGCCTCCACTACCGGTGTGGTGCTGGCCAGCGCCGCCGCTCCGGCTGCGTTCTTCAGAAAACTGCGGCGTCCAAAGGAGAACTTCCGCGACTTCGCCATGATTCCCTCCTGCCCCGATTTTTCGAAATTCCCTTGAGGCAATCATCATATCAAGCTATGGGCTTTTCTGGACCAGTGAGAATTGTCTAATGCAAGATGATCCTGAAAATGGGAGGTGCTGGATAGGCACGCCGCTGGGGAATGCAGATCAGAATGCGGAATGCCGAGAGTCTCACCCATTCGCAAATTGGCGAATTCTTGAAGG